>Ga0180431_10000728_pt1 | contig 46884 bp, 36 predicted proteins | sample SS_ome_11_FD_132459 | JGI IMG/M metagenome (GOLD analysis project Ga0180431, IMG submission 132459) | Hypersaline lake sediment archaeal communities from the Salton Sea, California, USA - SS_1_MS_1 metaG | ecosystem: Environmental > Aquatic > Non-marine Saline and Alkaline > Hypersaline >... | reverse complement strand
GCTTATGCCGACGGATACAAGGGTTTTTGTAAATTGACTGATTATCTCATCGAGCAGGGCCATGTAAAGATAGGTATGATACGGAGCCTTCATAAATATCCGTGCAGCGAATGCAGGTTCCTCGGGTATCGTGATACGCTGAAGAAACGCGGAATAGAACTCGATCCCGACCTCGTAGTGGAATGTGAGTTTACCGCTGCAGGCGGCTACGAGGCGGCCAAGCGCATGCTGTCCAGATCAAAGCCTACTGCGATAATAGGTGTAAACGATTTGCTTGCGATAGGCGCGATGAAGTACATACGGGAGAAGGGGTATAACGTGCCCGGTGATATCGCGATCGCAGGTCACGATAACATAGCGCTCTCGTCTCTCGTTTCTCCCCAGCTTACAACGGTGAATATTCCTGTTGAGAAAATAGCCGAGGAGGCGATATCACAGCTTATCAGGAAGATAGAAAATCCCAGGTCATGGAACAGGGATATCGTCATAGATACGCAGCTCATCATAAGGCAGTCCACGGAACCCGTTACAAAGCATGAGATATTAATGTAAGATTAACTTAGTTGCTGATATTGATTTAATACAACCGGCTGCATTTTACTTGACACGAGAAGAAGGATACGACAAAATAGGCACGGTGTTGTAATTGATTTCATGAAACTGGTTACATTCCCATTTTGAATAAAACAACGCTTACAGTTCACCGGTAACCGAAAGGCGGCTGATGTGGACAAACTGCTCTCCCTCAAGAAAATCGTAAAACATTTCACGGGAACGCTGGCGCTTTCAGAAGTGGATTTCGACCTCAGGCGGGGTGAGATTCATGCGCTGGTAGGTGAAAACGGCGCCGGGAAATCGACTTTAATCAAGATCATCACGGGGATCTATCAGCCCGACAGCGGACAGATGCTGGTCGAAGGGGAAAACGCGATATTTCCGGATGCCCGTGCGTCTTATGACCATGGGATAGCCGCCATTTATCAGGAGGCGAGCCTTTTCGAGGACCTGAGTATCGCTGAGAACATATACATGGGACACCAGGAAATTAGGCCCTTAACGAGAAATATTAAATGGAAGGCCCTGTATAATAAGGCTCAGGATTTAATAAAAAGCCTGGAAGTCAACCTCAATCCGCGTGCCCTTGTGAAAAGCCTCAGTATAGCGGAAAAACAGCTCGTTGAAATTATAAAGGCTCTCTCCGCCAATGCGAAAATTCTCATTATGGATGAACCGACCGCATCACTGACAAAAGAGGAAATAGACTACCTGTTCAGGATAGCGAGGAAGTTGCGCGCAGAGGGAACCGGAATCATATTCATTTCCCACCGTCTCGAGGAGGTCTTTGATATTGCAGACAGAGTGACGGTTATTCGTGACGGTAAAAAGGTCGGGACCCTGTCGAAAGAGCAGCTTGAAGTGGACGAGCTCGTTCGAATGATGGTCGGCAAAAATTTGAAAACCTTATACCCGAAAGAGGACGTGAAAATCGGGGAACCGTTGCTCCGCGTCGAGAATCTCTCCAGGGCGGGAGAATTCAACAACGTCAGCTTCGAGCTTAAAAGAGGGGAAATTCTCGGCATGGCCGGCCTTGTCGGCGCCGGAAGAACCGAGGTCGCGCGAACCATTTTCGGTGTGGCGGCTCCTGAAAGCGGAAAAGTATATCTCGAAGGCAAAGAAATAGCGATTGAGAATTCCGGCCGGGCGATGGAGCTGGGAATAGCATACCTCTCGGAGTCGAGGGGGGAGTACGGCCTCGTACTGCAAATGGATATAACCCAGAATATCACCATACCGATACTGAGACGGTTCGCGCGTTTCGGATGGATCAACAGAGTTGAGGAGAGGGATACCGCGAAGCGGTTCTTCGACCTTTTGGATATACGTGCAACGGGGCTTGAACAAAAGGTTGAGAGCCTGTCAGGCGGAAATCAGCAGAAGGTATCGATCGCGAAGTGGCTGGCAATGAATGCGAAGATACTCATACTGGACGAGCCTACTAAGGGAATAGACATCGCGACGAAAGCCGCGGTACACAAGCTCATGAGCGATCTTGCCGGGGAGGGTAAAGCGATACTCATGATCTCATCGGAGATCCCTGAAATCATCGGGATGAGTGACCGCATCATTGTGATGAACGAAGGCAGGCTCGTGTCTGAGATAAAACGGGGAGAGGCTACTCAGGAGAAAGTATTGACCGCGGCCCTCGGCGAAAAGGGAAAATAACCCCATCGAATATGAGAGTATCCAATGAATAATGAGCGTTACAGGGGCACTTTGAAGAATCTGATCCGAAGAAGGGAATTCGGAATATTCATCATCATTATCGTTGTAATGGTGCTCGTCGGCCTGAGAAATCCGACCTTCTTCACCAGTGACAACTGGAAAGACATGCTGATGTACGTTTCGATTCTCGCGTTCATTTCCATCGGACAGATGATGACCATTGTAACGGGGGGTATCGATCTGTCGGTGGGCTCGGTTGTCGCGCTTTCGGGAATGAGCGTCGGCATAATAATGCGTGATAATCCGGCTTTACCGCCCCTGGTACTGATACTGCTTGGAACGATCTTCGGTCTCGGCTGTGGAATCATCAACGGACTTTTAATAGGAAAAGGGAAGGTGCATCCCCTTATAACGACCCTCGCCACCATGTCCATATACAGGGGCCTTGTCGTAGTGGTGTCCCGGAGCAGGTGGGTCGTATACGGAGATATCACGAAGGGTTTCAGGCTGATCGCCCGCGGTAATATTCTCGGTATCAACAACCTCATGTTCGTCGCGATCATAATAGCGGGTGCTTCGTACTACTTCCTCAATCATACTCGAAAGGGGCGGGAGATCTTTGCATACGGAGACCATCAGGACGCCGCCAAGTTCGTGGGGATCAACAGCACGCGAATCAATATCCTCGTATATGCGCTGTCCGGGATGCTCGCGGGGTTCGGCGGTGTTCTCTGGGTATCGAGGGTACATACCGCCCAGGCGAATACCGCGCTCGGATATGAGATGCAGACCATCGCATCGTGCGTTATCGGCGGGGTGAGCATATTCGGTGGGGTGGGTTCGGTTTTCGGTGTGCTGCTCGGAACGCTGCTTTTCGGGATTATCCTGAACGCACTGGAGTTGATCGGCATAGTCGATTTCTGGAAACTCTCCGTACAGGGATTCGTTATCCTCGTTGCGGTTATCTTCGACGCAGTCCTGTCACACCGTGTTGCGGAGCAGATGCGAAAACAGAGGAGAGTATTTGATGCGGAGTGAGAAAGAAAAAAGTCGCGGTCCCTCGCTGTCCGATCTGCTGAAAAGCTGGGAATTTACCATATTTGCGCTGCTGATCGCTGTTTTCATATTAAATCTCATACTCTCTCCGGATCTCTTCAGGATAGCCAACCTGTTCGATGCCACGCTTACGTTTACCGAAAAGAGTATTCTGACCCTTCCCATGACGCTTCTCATAATCAGCGGTGTGATAGATATTTCAATTGCCTCCATTTCCGCCATGTCGGGGGTGATTCTCGGCGTCTGCTACAAGGCCGGTATGGCGATCGGATATGCGGTCGTCATCGGACTTGCGGTTGGTCTTGCGGCGGGCATCCTGAACGGCCTGCTCATTACGAGGCTGAAGATACCGTCCATCGTGGTAACGCTCGCCATGATGCTCTTCTACAGGGGGGTCGGATACGTCCTTCTGGGGGACACCGCGGTACGAGACCTCCCCGAACGGTTCGGGCTCCTGGGAGGGGCGTACAGCGTAACCTTCATCCCGATACAGTTCATGATATTCATCATACTTGCGGTCATATTCGGGCTCGTACTTCATAGAACGAGGTTCGGACGGCTCATATATATCGTCGGTAATAATGAGAATACCGCACGCTACTCCGGGATTCCGGTTGATAATATCCGCCTGATACTCTGCGGGGTCACCGGGCTGATCGCGGGCCTGTCCGGAGTACTCCTGACCTCCCGCATAGGATCCGCGAGACCTGACATAGCACTGGGAAATGAAATGGCGGTAATAACGATCTGCCTTCTGGGCGGAGTTTATATCTTCGGCGGCAAGGGATCCATAATCGGGGTCGTAATCGCAGCTCTGATGATCGGGTATGTGCGTTACGGGCTGTCGATCCTCAACGTTCAGGAGCAGGTCATTCGTATTTTTACGGGCGGCCTCCTGATTATCGCCCTGCTCATACCGACTATCGCGGCCCGGTTAAAAACTCCGGCACGGTACCCCGAGGGCGGCGTCTGACGGCGAGAGATCATATCCGGCTTATAAATCGATCATAAACCGGATGATAATAAGTTAAAGGAGGACAACAATGAAGAAGTGGGTTGCTTTGATTGTCTGTATCATGATGCTTGCCGGCGTTTCACTGGCATTTGGTGCAGCCAAGCCGAAGGAAGGGGCGGAAGAGGCAAAGGGTGAAGGCCCCTTTACGCTGGCGTGGGTACCGAAGGGACTCGGTCACCCCTATTTCATCTCCTGCTATGAAGGTGCGAAAGAGGCCGCCAAGGAGTTCGGCGACAAGATTTTCGAAGTCGGTCCGGATGACTGGAGCGTGGAGGGTCAGATTACGGTTATCGAGTCGGTCATAGACCAGAAGGTGGATGCGATCGGTATTGCGGCGAACGACATGGACGCGCTCGCACCGGTGTGCAAGAAGGCGATGGATGCGGGTATTCACGTGGTTGCGTGGGATGCCGCGGTCAACCAGAGTGCCAGGGTCACGTTTGTGAACCAGGCGAGCTTCGAGGGCATAGGAAGAGGCCTTGCAGCAGCGATGGGCGAGGTGACCGGTTATGAGGGCGAGATAGCGGTGCTGAGCGCCACTCCCCAGGCACCCAACCAGAGAAAATGGCTCGCGTGGGTGAAGAAGGAGCTCGAGGACCCGAAATACAAGAATGTTACGCTCGTAGACGTGGTATACGGCGACGATATGACGGAAAAGAGCTATGACAAGGCACTCGGCCTGATCAAGGCCTATCCGGACCTCAAGGGAATCATCGGCTTGTCCGCTGTTGCGACTCCCGCGTCATGCGCCGCTGTCACCGACAAGGGCCTCATCGGAGACATCAAGGTCGTGGGATTCGGTATACCGAGTACCATGAAGGATTACGTGCTCGAGGGAACCTGTCAGAAATTCCTGCTCTGGAACACGATAGACCTCGGGTATGTCGCGGCAACCATAATGCACCAATGCTGTACCGGCGAATTTACCGGAGAGGTGGGGGAGACGGTGAAGCTCGGAAGGCCGACACTGGGCGAACCGGACGGAGTCTATGAAGTAACGGTTGGTGAGGACGGAGATCCCTATGTCCTGCTCGGCCCGCCCATGGAATTCGACAAGTCGAACATCGAGAAGTGGGCGGCGATTTTTTAGGGACCGTCCGTTTTTCAGTGCTATGCCCGTCCTGATATACCGATCGTGAACGGAAAACTGATAAATATGTCCGTCATAATCGAATTTGATGAAGCAACGCAGCGGAAAGAGTGCCGGGAACAGCGGATGCGGTCTATGCTCCCGGCACTTGCTGCGCGTGTATTTTTTAAAAGCGCTCGAATTTATTATTATCCCTGGCGGAAGACGGCATGCGCCGCCCTTCCGACGGCAAACGCTCTGAAATCACGTATCCTGGGTTGCGGCATCGACTAGTTAATCTGAAATTCATCCGCTGTTATGATCGCGCGCCGCTGTGATCGCGGGAAACGGTTTGTATCATTCCCCCGGCGCTCCTTACCTACGATTGCATACGCGGCTGATGAAACCGGTCCGCATGGACGGATTATGACCTCAATAAATAGCTGATCAATTATTCAGAGGAGATAAAAAATGCCACAAATCACATTTATCGGTGCCGGAAGCACGATGTTCGCGAGAAATCTGCTGTGCGATATCTTTTCATTTCCCGAGCTTCGAGACATCACGGTTATGCTTGAGGACCTTGATGAGCAGCGTCTCGACATGACCTATAAACTCGCCACGCGTCTCGTGGAGCAGGAGGGGTACCCGGCCAGAATAGAGCGTACGACGAATCAGGAAGAGGCGCTCAGGGGAACGGATTTTGTCATCATCATGTTTCAGGTCGGCGGACTCGAGGCTTACGATATAGATAAGAAGATACCGCTGAAATACGGCGTGGATCAGACGGTCGGCGATACACTCGGGCCGGGCGGGACCTTCCGCGGCCTGCGGTCGATTCCGGCCCTGCTGGATATTTGCAGGGATATGGAGAGGCTCTGTCCGAACGCGATACTGCTCAACTATGCGAACCCGATGGCTGCGCTGATGTGGGCGGTCAATGAGGCGACCTCCATACAGAGCGTGGGGCTCTGCCATTCGGTTCAGGCCACCACGCGGCAGCTCGCGGGGTATATCGGGGCGGGGCCGTGGGAGAACTATCCCTTTACGGAGGAGGACTGGGAGGTCTTCTTCTATGCGCAGATACCGGAGACCATTAATTTTTACGTGGCCGGGATAAACCATCAGGCGTGGTACCTGAAATATGAAATCAACGGCGAGGACGCGTACCCGAAGATAAGGGAGGCGTACAACGACCCGAAGGCATACGAAGCCGACGCGGTCCGCTTCGAGATAATGAAGCACTTCGGCTACTTCGTGACGGAGTCGCCAAACCATATGTCCGAATACGTTCCCTATTTCAGGAAGAACCCGGACATGGTCAAGCGGTTCCTCAAGCGCCGGTGGGATTACTACGACATATGCGTGCAGAAGAAGGATGTGCTCGACAGGGAAATCAAGGACCAGATCGAAGGAAAACAGAAGATCAGGGTTCGGGCGAGCGTTGAGTACGGGTCCAGGATCATCCATTCCGTGGTAACGGGAAAACAGATCAGGATAAACGGGAACGTTCGGAACACGGGTCTCATCACCAACCTCCCGGAGGGGTGCTGCGTCGAGGTGCCGTGTCTCGTGGATAAAAACGGCATAAATCCCTGCTACGTGGGAGATCTTCCGCCCCAGCTCGCCGCTCTGAACAGGACGAATATCAACGTACAATCGCTCATCGTGGAGGCGGCGCTGAACAGGGACAGGGAGGCGGCTTATCACGCGGTCATGGTGGATCCGCTCACCTCGGCTCTGCTCACACTCGACGAAATCAGGAAAATGGTGGATGAGATGTTCGAAGCGGAGAAACAGTGGCTTCCCGGTTTCTAGGGGCAGTCGTCTTTCACGGTTTCTCGGTAACCCGTAAACATTGAATCGGAGGTGGAAGATTATGGCACACAGGGATCTTGAGGAACTGTTCTCGGACCCGCCGAGAGAATTCGGGCCGGCGCCGTTCTGGTTTCTCAACGAGAAACTGGACGAGGCTGAATTGTCGTGGCAGGTCAGGGAAATGAAGGAAAAGGGGCTGAGCGGTTACGTTATGCATGCGCGGTATGGATTGGAAGTCCCCTACCTGTCGGAAGAGTGGTTTGAAAAGATGTCCCACATCATCTCCGAGTCCGAGAAACTCGGTATGGACGCCATCATCTACGACGAAGCCGACTGGCCGAGCGGCATGAGCGGAACCCGCGTTCTCGACGACCACCCCGAGTATATCATGACCTACCTCGACATATCGTGGATATTTTGCGGTAATACCGGAACGATCGATGTGCCGCTTGAAGAAGGGAGGGTCGTCGCCGTGCACGGCGCCCGCTGTGAAGGTGATAAATCAGGAAAAGCCGTTTACGGTTTAAAACTGGAGGGCTCCGAGCGGCTGGAGAAGTATGCAAAAAACGGCAGGTTCAGAATGGAGAATACCTCCGGTTTCGATATCGTCTACTTCTTCGTGGAGAAGCCGATGCGGGTCTTTCATCCGAAGACGGCCTTTCCGCAGCCTGAGCCCAAGGACTGCCCCTTTCATCAGCCGCACGGGTGGGACTGGTACTTTCCATACGGTAAATACGTAGACCTCTTCAATCCCGACGCGGTCGATTATTTTCTTCAAACCACGCACGAGGAGTACAGGAAGCGGTTTCAAAAACATTTCGGCGGTGCCGTGACAAAGGTATTTACGGATGAGCCGGGTTTCTACACCATTATGCGCGAAGGATTCAGCGCGGTTCCGTGGTCCGGTATCTTTTCGGGCGAGTTCAAGAAGACGTACGGTTATGGAATTGAGGACTACCTCCCGGCACTGGTGAGTTGCATCGGAGAAAAAACAGCCCGCGTGCGGCACGATTTCTGGGAGAAGCTCACCTCGATGTTCGAGTTGAATTATGTGAAGAGGTGCGCCGACTGGTGCGACAAGAACAACCTCCAGCTCATGGGGCACTTCAGGCTCTGCAATCCCTTTCTATTGTGGCAGATGGTATATCAGGGGAATGCCATACCCGGAATGGCGCAGATGCACCTCCCGGGAGTGGATGCGCTCGACAACGTGGAGGGCGATCTCAATCTCAGGTGGGGAATAGACGAGGATGTGTGGCAGATAGAGAGCAAGCTCGTCTCCTCCGTGGGCCGTCACTACGGTAAACGCCGGGTGATGAGCGAGTCCATGGCGCTCGGCGGATGGAAGTACCGAATGCAGGACATGAAGATCCTGACCGATTGGCAGTATATGATGGGGATAAATTTCATGGTTCCCCATGCCTTCCACTATTCAATAAGCGCTCAAAGAAAGCGCGAATGCCCGCCGAGCCAGTTCTATCAGAATCCCATGTGGGAGAACTACGGTTACTATGCCCGTTACCTGTCGCGGCTCGGTACGATGACGATAGATGCGGATCATGTCTGCGATATTGCTCTTTTCTACCCCATGGAAAGTCTCTGGGCCGAATATGAGTCCGGAACGGTCGACCGCTTTCCATGGGACATCAGCGACGACTTCTCCTATATCACGGAACGTCTTCTCAGGTTGAACCTCGACTACAATATACTCGGCCAGGATTGTCTTGCCCGGTGTTCCATGGAAAACGGTTCGCTGGGCATAGCAAACCAGAAGTATGCACTTCTCGTAATACCGCCCATGACCACGCTCAGGCCGGAGTCCGCTGAAATGATAATGCGGTTCGCCCGTGAGGGCGGCGGGGTGGTTTTCCTCTCCATGCTGCCCTACAAGGACAACGACGGAAAACCGCTCGAGGCCTTCACCGCCTTTTTCGAGGAGCGGCTCGGCGTAGCCGCGGAAGACCTGCTCGCCGATTACAAGGACCGGTCCGGGGAATCCGCTGTATACGGGACCGGGAACATACGGGTTGTCGGGAAAGGGCCGCTCTTTATCTGCGACCCTGTCGAGCTCATGGAGAACGTTATCGAAGAATTGACGGGCAGGGATGTGGACATCAGGGTGCTGGACGGATCGAAGGCAAACGTATACTGCTCCCACTGGCGAAAAAAGGGAAAGGATATCTATTTCGTCGTCAACTCGGATGAACGCGCCTACAAAACGGAGATCGGCGTTCGCGCCCTGGGAGAGCCCTCTTTCTGGGACCCGGAGTCGGGCCGCAGGCGCAGCGCATACTGCTACAGGACGGATGATAACAAGGTCACGGTGCGGTGCAGGCTGGACCCGCTTCAGTCGGTTTTTCTCGTGATTGACGGAAAGAAGAAACCGGCTCCCGTTATCGTGAACACGAACGCGAGCATAATCGAGGCGGACGCTTCGGGGATAAAGGCAACGAAAGCCGACGGAGAGGGTACCTGCTTCATCGATGTGATGGAGAACGGCCGGGTAAATCATAGAGAGCTCGAAACGGCCCCGGACAGGGAAATTGTGCTTTCAGAAAGGTGGAGTTCGACCTGCCTCAGCCCCAACGTACTGGTGCTGAACAAATGGAACGTAGTACAGGGATTTTCAGAGGGGGTCGGGTGGTTCAACATGCTCGGAGGAACAGTGACCTGGGAGGCACGGTTTCACATCAGCAGATCCGAGGGTGACCTCAGGGCCGTTTTCGACAGGGTCCCGGAACCGAACCGAATCGAGATAAACGGGAAACCGGTACGGCAATTTATAAAAACGACCTACCTCGATCACGGTATGCGGGAGGTCGATATCCGCAGGCTCGTGAAACGGGGCGAAAACGTCATAACGATCAGTTTCGAGCTCGCGGAGCGTGCGTTCCAGGGAAAAACGGGGATCGAGCCCATAGAGCTCATGTTCGACCCGGTAATGATCGTCGGAGACTTTTCACTCTTAAAAACGGGGAACGGCGGGGAGTACACGATAGACCTGGAAGGCAACACGTTGAAAACAGGAACCTGGACCGGGCAGGGATACCCGTACTTTTCGGGTTCCATTGAATACAGGCAGCAGGTTTATGTTGATGACGCGTTCATCAGTAACTGCAGGTGCATGCTCGAGGCGGAGGATGTCAGGGAAATCGGACTGCTGCGCATCAACGGTGAAACCGTGGGGCTGCGCCCGTGGAAACCCCACAGGTGGGATATCACGGATTTTATAAAGAAGGGTGAAAACGATATACGAATAAGGGTATGGAACACACTCACCAATCTGCTGGATCTGAAAGACTTCGATTCGGGTATAATCGGAAAGGTTCGGATCGTCTCTCAAAGGATCCTGACGGTTCCGTCTTCATGAAGAGGGAAAACGCGAAGCGCAAAGGGGGAGCGAGCGGATGGCTAAGTACTGTATCGTGGGGGAGGTGAAGCCCGACCGCCTGGAGGAGTACAAGAAGCTTCACCGTGAGATCCATAAAGGACCGTACAAGGAACTGTTAAACATTATCAGGGAGTCCGGAGTCAGGGAAGAGGCGGTATTCATGCACGGGACTACGGCGATCATTTTCTACGAGACGGATGACCTGGACCGCGCGTACAAACAGCAGGAAAGCGCCGAGGTCGCGCAGCGATGGAACGAGCTGATGGCCCCGCTGTTTGCCTCTTCCTATGAATTCAACGTGTCGGATGAGCTCCCCGTACTCGAGAAGGTGTTCGATCTCACGGAACAGCTCTCGGGAAGGTTGAACCCATGAACGGATAGAAAATCGTGGAAAAACAATCTGAATTTGACGAGAAGCTCGGACGGACACGGGAGTATCTAGAAAAAGCGAAGCTTGACGGGATCTATCTCAAACTCAGAAGCAACTTCGCCTGGATAACCTGCGGGGGCGACAACCGCATAGTGGACCACAGCGAGGACGGCTGGAGCGGCGTGCTCGTAACAAAATCCCGCGCCGTACTCATAACGGACAACACCGAGATGCCTCGAATCCTGGACGAGGAAACAGCGGGGCTGCCGCTCGAGAAGTACGAGTATACGTGGTACAAGGCGGGGTTGAGGGAATCGATTATTGAAGTGTGCGGAAGCACGAACGTCGGATGCGATATGGAGATCGAGGGGCTGAAGCGTCTCGGGACCGATTTCGAACGGGTACAGTATCAGCTTACGCTCCAGGAGCTCGACCGGTTCAGGCGGCTTGGAAAGGATACGTCCGCAATTTTTACCCGTATAGGACATGAAATCGAACCGGGCATGGCTGAAACGGACGTTGCGGCATCCGTCAGTTATGAGCTCATGAAAAAGAATATTCAGCCGCAACTCGTGCTCGTTGCATGCGACAACCGCATCTCCGATTACAGGCACCCCATTCCCACGGAGCGGAAAATAAAACGTTACGTAATGTACGTGGCGGTTGCGGTGAAGTGGGGCCTTAACCTCTCCATCACGCGGTTCGTACATTTCGGAAACCCTCCGGCCGAGCTCGTACGAAAGAAGGATGCCATACTCAACATCGACGCCCGTCTGATCCACAACACGAGGCCCGGCAGAAGGATCGCCGACATCTTTAAACAGCACAGGGACAACTTCGCGCATTTCGGTTACCCCGACGAATGGATGAAGCTCCATCAGGGAGGCTCCGCGAGCTACAGGATACGGGACGTCAAGGCGACCCTGGATACTCCTGAAACGGAGCGCGTTCTGCTTCACCAGGCATATGCGTGGAATCCGTCCATAGCCGGTATTAAAAGCGAGGACACCATACTCGTAATGGATGATAAAAACGAAATCATCTCCGAGAATTCCGGCTGGCCGCTCGTTTCGATAGATGTAGAGGGTGATGAGGTGAAGAGGGCGGATATACTGGTAAAAAAATAGGGAAAGGCGAAGCGCGCGTGAGCTCGGATAGTGTTTATCATACCGGCAAGAGGCCTATCATGCTGTGATGACGGACCCCCTCACCTCGGCGGTGCTTTCGCTCTACCTCTATTCAATCCCCCGAATCCACGAGCTTTTACCCGGCTAACAGCCGTATGTTTTCCTTACGTTCCAAATCCATCCCCTGTTATATTAACCGGAGGAAAATCGAAGAGGCAGGGAGCACATAATGCAGAGAAGCATGGTCGTTTTGCGCAATACGGGGCACGGGGTCAATGATATATTCTGGTTCGTCCTTCCATCAATGCTTCCGGTGATACTGCAGCAGTTCGACCTGAAGTACGGGGCAGCGGGCGGGCTCCTCACCGGGTTTCTTGGGGTAATCGCCGTTTTTTCATTCATTTTCGGCAAGCTCTCCGACAATCATCCGCGTCATCTCATCATGGGAGTCGGGTTTATTCTTACATCCGTGATGCTGATCGGCGGGTCCCTGACCGGTACCCTGGCGGGTTTCGTCGTCTTTCTGCTTGTCGCCGGAATAGGGGTCGGCTCCTTCCACTCCGCGGTGTACGCCTCGATCGACGAGACCACGAGGGAGAACAAGGGCGCGGTGTACGGCATGTTCGAGTTCTGGGGATCGCTGGCCATATTCCTCATGTTCATCCTGCACGGTATCCTGCTCAAACAGCTTTCCTGGCGGACCATCATCCTGATAACCGCTCTTCCGGGGCTGGTCATGGGAACGCTCTACCTTTCCTATTCGAATAAACTGCGCGTGATTACCGAGCATGCGGTGCGGGGAACGGAAGAGATAAAAGAGAACGGGAAATGGCCCCTTTACTTTTTCGTGCTCTTCCTCCTGGTCAGCACCTTTCGTTTCATGGGCATCATCGCGGTGGTAAATTTCACCCCGACCTATCTCGTGCACGAGCTGGGGATGGACCCCCGTTTCGGAAGCTACGCGACGGGCATCTACTTCCTGGGCGGGCTTATTTTCACGCCCTTTCTGGGAAAGCTGTGCGACACACGAAGCCCCTTCCTTTTGCTTTTACTCATTACCGCTCTCGCCTTCCCGCTGATCATTCTGTTGAGCCTGCCCCATCCGCTGTGGATGCTTCCGGTGTACCTCTTCCTCATCGGGATCTGCTATTACGGCGCAGGGCCGGCCATGAGCATAATCGTGGCCGGAATGAGCGGCAAGCTCGGGAAGGGCGAGGCGTTCGGCTATTTCATGGCGCTCATATCCGTTGCCTTTTCATTCAGTCCCCTTCTCTTCGGCCTGCTTGCCGACCGGATCGGGATGGGGCCGTCCATGAGGGTGTTCAGCCTGCCACTCCTGTTCGCTGCGCTGGGTATGGCCGTCATGATGCAAGCCATGAAGGGTTTTGAGAAACGAAAAAATGCCGTAGAGAGAGTCGGTGAGGATATATAATGGGGATTCCATTTCTCTTTACCGGGAGTTTTCTTTCACTCCGTTCCGGCCCGTCCGGCGGCCGTTTTCGGCGTACCGGACTTCGTCTTGTCCTTGGACTGGCTGCCTGCGGGCTGTTTCACCTGTTCTGCGCGGTCCCGGTAACCCGAGGGGCCGTGATCGAGGACGCGAACCGGCTCTGGTGGAATGGGGATTACGAGGGGGCCGCTCTGCGGTATGCGGAGATAGTCCGGTCCTCCCGCAGCAATGTGGACGCAGCGCTCGAGCTGGCGGCCCTGTACCGCTCAGTCGGAGACTACGGGGCTGCCGTCCGTGTCTATCAGAAGCTTCTCGCCGATGCGGACGGCGATCTGCAGGAAACCGTGGATGTGCTTTTACCCCTGGGGGAGTCCTGCTACTACGGCCATCGTCTTGACGAGGCGGAGGATGCTTTTCGCCGGGCCCTGGCGGTTGAGCCTCGAAATAAGCGGGTCCTGTTCGGGCTTGGAAGGGTACTTTTTGAAAAAGAGCAACTGAATGAAGCGGAATCCCTGCTGCAGTCGGCGGCAGCCCTGGAACCCTCGTTTCCCGGCACCTGCATCTACCTTGCGCGGGTCTGCGAGATGAGGGGCGAGACGAAACGCGCGATCGACTACTACCGGAAGGCGTTCGGAACGGATTCACAGCATGCGGAGCTGCTTTTCCCTCTGGGGCGGGCCTTCATGGCCGCCGGTTCGTGGGAGGATGCCTTTCGCCAGTATCATAGGCTTCGAAGTATGGACCGAAAAAACCCCCTGGTACTCTCGCGGCTCGAAGAGATACGGCCCCGTCTCACCCGTTCCGAAGGGGAGGTCGTGCCGGCCGGGAAACTGGAAAGTTTCAAAACAGTTAGTGCGAAGCCCGTCCCCGCGGGCATGCCCGTGCTTAGGATCGGGCTTAATACGGCGGCAGGCGGGAGCGCGGTGCTCATGCAAAGCTTCGTGTTTATAACGAACGGTCCTTTCGTACTGGGCGAGGCATCGGTATCCGAGGGGCCGGCGTACTTTGAAGGAGCGCCTCATACGGAGTACCGCATCTTCATGAACAAGGGGAAGACCTTTGTCGACCGGAACGAACCCGAAAAGGCGGACCCCGAGGAGGTTCCGCGGATTTTTTCCATTGTTGTCCGGAAAACCGACGATGCGGGCGACCGGGCCGCGGCCGTCATCGTCAGGTCAATCGAGTATGCCAGGGGGTATGCGTGGGCCGGGATAGAGGACAGGCAGTACCGTGGAAGCCTCGAGGTCCGAACGGGCGCGGGCGGGCTGAAACTGATCAACGTGATAAGCCTCGAGGAGTACCTCTACAGCGTTCTGCCCTCGGAGATGTCCACCGGGTTCCCGGAAGAAGCGCTGAAAGCCCAGGCCGTGGTCGCCCGCTCCTACGCACTGCACAGAAAGCGTGTTATTCGGCCCCATCGAAACGACGGATTCGACCTGTGCGACAGCCAGCACTGCCAGGTGTACCGGGGCGCGGCGAACGAGTGGAATCGGACCACGACGGCCGTTGAAAACACCAGGGGCGAGGTGCTCATGAGCGGGGGACGGTTCGCCTCCCCCCTCTTTCACGCGAACTGCGGCGGCCACACCCAGTCTTCGAAAGACCTGGCCGGGTGGAGTGAGGTGTCCTATCTCACGGGCGTGCTTGACGGGCCGCCCGGGACCGTGTTCCCGACGTCGCCCGTTTCCCTGGAACGGTGGCTGAAGACACGTCCGCATACGTACTGCGGTGCGGGTCCCCTCGACCCGGGCGCCGAGTTTCGCTGGTTCAGGCTTATTCCCGCCGACCTTCTGGGAGAAAAGCTCGACCGATTGAGGGGTATCGGGAGCATACGAAGTATAACGGTGCTCAGCCGGAATCCCGCGGGTTACGCGCACGGCGTTCGGGTGGAGGGAACGCGGGGTGAAGCCGTCATCGACAAGGAGCACGAGATACGGCGTCTTCTCGGTCTCGGCCCGCTCAGGAGCAACCTCTTCTGGATCGAAACGAAGCTCGGTGAGAACGGGCTCCCCGAGGAGTTCCTGCTCTACGGGGGAGGCTGGGGGCACGGCGTGGGCATGTGCCAGCAGGGTGCGGGCGGCATGGCCGAGCGGGGATTCTCTTATGATGAAATTCTCAAGCACTATTATACGAATGCGGAGCTGCAAACGCTGGATTACTAGACGCGGTATTAGAACATCCATGTTCATCATGCCTTGACCATTACTCCCGGAAGCATAACATTTTCAGTATAACAGTTGGGAAAGGGGATTTAAATGCCAGGATCAGGAGGAACACAGGGAGGGCGGGTCACCCCCGGGATCGTCATCGGTATCATTGTGGCGCTTATTGTGGTGATCATGCTCTTCACCAGTTTTTATATTGTTGATCAGAAGGAGCAGGGCGTCGTGCTGCGCTTCGGCAGGTTTGTCAGGCTGAGCGAGCCGGGGCTCAACTCCAAGCTTCCCTTCGGCATCGAACGCAAGTACACGGTGCCGACGCAGATGGTTCTCAAGGAGGAGTTCGGGTTCAGGACCGAGCGCGCAGGCGTGACAACGATCTATTCGGAGTTCGACTACCCCGGAGAGTCGATCATGCTGACCGGGGACCTGAACATCATCGACGTGGAGTGGATCATCCAGTACCGGATCGTCGATCCCTACAACTGGCTCTTTGCCGTTGAAAACCAGCGAAAGACCATACGCGACATCTCACAGTCGGTCATCAATCTTCTTGTAGGCGACAGGGCCATTCTGGACGTCATCGGCTCGGAGCGCGCGAATATCGAGCAGCTCGGCCAGGACATGATGAACGAGCATCTGGATACCTACAACCTGGGCATCCGGGTGACCACGGTAAAGCTACAGAACATCGTTCCGCCCAAGGGCTCGGTTCAGGCCGCCTTCGAGGACGTGAACAAGGCGATACAGGATCGAAGCAGGTTCATCAACGAGGGGAAACAGGCCTACAACGAATCGATTCCCCGTGCCAAGGGCGAGGCCGAGCAGCTCATTCAGCAGGCGGAGGGGTACGCGGTACAGCGTGTCAACAGGGCGCGCGGGGACGTGGCCCGCTTTGACGCGGTTCTTACGGAATACCGGAAGAGCCCGGAAGTGACGCGCACGAGGCTCTACTACGAGATGTTCGAGGACGTTTTCTCCGAAGCGGAGGGCACGGATCTCATAGACCGAAATCTGAAAAATTTCGTACCCTTTAAATCCCTCGACGGCCAGGCCCTCGGCGGGGGAGGAGGTGCCCAATGAGAAAGACCGTTATCACCATAGTGATCATATTCGTCGTAGTGCTTCTCTTCTTCATACTGGGGCCGCTCTTTACCATTGAGGAGGGTGAGCAGGCAGTGGTGGTCAGGTTCGGCCGCATCGTGTCGGTTTATACCGAGGCCGGGCTCAAGATAAAGATGCCCATGGTCGACAAGGTGCAGCGCTACCCAAAGAAGGTCCTCTCCTGGGACGGCGAGGCACAGCGGCTGCCCACCGAGGAAAACCAGTTCATCTGGGTGGACGCGACCGCGCGGTGGCGGATCATCGATCCCAAGCTGTTCTACGAGTCCGTGGGGACCGTTACCCAGGCGCATTCCCGGCTCGACGACGTGATCGACTCCGAAGTACGAAAGATCGTCTCGAGGAACTCCCTCAGGGAGGCGGTGCGAAACTCAAACGTGATCAACGAGATCGAGCGCCAGGACGTGTACAGAACGTCCACGGCAACGGAAACCGGGGAGGAAGACACTATCTCCATCGCGGTTTTCACGGATACCAGGTACGAGGACATCAATAAGGGACGCAACGTGCTCTCCGATGAAATGCTCGCGGAGGCCAGCATCATCGCTCCCCAGTACGGCATCGAGTTCATAGACATCATCATCAGGCAGATCAAGTACTCGGACGATCTGACCGAGAGCGTGTACAACCGGATGATCAAGGAACGAAACCAGATCGCCCAGGCGTTCCGGTCCGACGGCGAGGGCAAGCGCGCGGAGTGGCTCGGCAAGATGGACCGCGAGCTCGACGCCATTCAGTCCGAGGCCTACCGGAAGTCCGAGGAGATCCGTGGAAAGGCGGATGCCGAGGCGGCCGCCATCTACGCGGAGACCTACAATAAAAATCCGGAGTTCTATAATTTCTGGAAGGCCGTAGAATCGTACCGGAAGATGCTTCCGAAGTTCAAGAAAACCCTGACCACGGATCCCGATTACTTCCGCTACCTCTACGACATCAGGGGAAAATAGCGGCAAAGGCGCGGCCAGGTCACGATTGTATTGTCATAAACCCGTGGGGCGACATCTCCGTTGTTCCACGGGTTTCAATTTATGTTGCTATTTTTACAAACACCTCCATAATAAGTGCTAATTATGTGATCGGTGTACCTGCTTTTCTCTCTTACGGGTATACCAAATTAATCACAGAGGAGGAATATAATGGCTGAAAAGAGAGAGCTACACAAGGAGCTGAACACGCTCGATGTAACCGCAATCACAGCAGGAATCGTCATCGGTGCAGGGTTGTTTGTCGTGACGGGAATTGGTGCCAAATATGCGGGTTCCTATGTGTGGGTTTCATTCCTGATTGCAGCCATACCCTGTTTCATGGTCGCATTCAGCACATCCATGCTTTCACAGATGTACCCGGTGGAAAGCGGTGAAAGCTACGTGTATCCCACCAGGATTGTATCCCATGTCTGGGGATTTCTATCCGGCTGGGGTATGTGGCTCGGTGTCATAGGTCTCGTGTGCGTCACCGCAAAGGCGTTCATTATCTACTTCAACGCGCTGCCGCAGTTTACCGCACAGATTCCCATCATCGGGGGAGCGGTTATCGTCCTGGTTGTTTTCGGGTTTCTTAATTTTACGGGTGTGAAGGCGGTATCGATCGTACAGAATGTCCTGTTCATCTTCATGGTACTCGGAATCGTTGTTTACATCATCTGGGGACTACCGCATGTGAAATCCGAGCTTCTTTTCATGCAGGCTCCCCACGGCTTCAACGGAATAATGAAAGGTGCGTCGATACTTATTTTCGCCTACACCGGGCTTACGCTGGCGGCCGATCTCGGGGAGGAGGCGAAGGATCCCAAGAAGACCATACCGCGCGGGATGTTCCTGGGCGTGTCGGTTCCGACCGTTCTCTACACCCTCCTGGCGCTGGTGAGTGTCGGAGTCCTCTCGTGGGACCAGTTTGCGTCCGCCGATGCTCCGGTCGCCGCAGCTGCAACGGCGTTTATGGGCAAATTCGGGGTCGTCTTCATCATCATCGTTGCCTTCGCCGCCATCCTTTCATCGCACAACGGTGAGCAGGGGATCGCGACCCGTATCGCTTTCGGTCTTTCACGGGACAAGATCATTACCGGATGGTTTACCAATCTGAACAAGTTCGGTATCCCCCATTTCGCCCTGTTTCTCTCCGGGGCGGTGGCGGTTTTCCTGATCGTATCCGGAACGATTCAGCTCGTGGGTGAGATCCTCAACTCGATGTTCCTGTTCAACTGGATCATCACGCATCTCTGCATATTCATGCTTCCCAAGAAGTGGCCGGATATGTATGCAGGCGCGAAGTTCAAGCTCAACGGCTGGAAGCTTATCGTGCCCGTTATCGGGCTGCTCTCTTCCGCGGTACTGCTCGTGTACCAGGGATGGCGCGCGCTTCTCTTTTCCGCGATCTGGCTCATTCTCGGCGCCGTTGTATACTACATCGGTCTGAGCAGAAGGAAAGAGGAAATCAAATCGTTGCTGGGTGAATGGCCCTACGGCCGGTACTTCAAATGAGCATGGACACGGTCGACAGGCTCACGGTTTACACGCTTTCAGAGGATTACACGGGGTATGACACTCTTTTCTGGGCCTCGTTCGGTATTTCTTTCCTCCTCCGGATTGAATCCGGGGGAGGGGTTAAAAACATCCTGTTCGATACCGCGTCGGACCCGGAACCCGTCCTGCACAACATGGAGCTCCTGCGGCTTTCGCCCGGGACTATCGATGCCGTCGTTCTCTCCCATCGGCACTTCGATCACACGGGCGGGCTTGCAGGTGTGGTACGCGCGATAGGCAGGGAGGACCTGCCGATCATCGTGCATCCGAGAATCTTCGATATCACGGTGAACAAGGTGCCCTATATGGAGCCGCACCGGTCGAGGCTCTATCTCAACGAGGGGCTGTCCGGGGAAAACAGGAAGGAAAACATCACCGCGCTCGGGGGGAGATGGGTTCCAGTTCAGGACCCGTTTCCCCTGCTCCCCGGTGTTACGACCACGGGCGAGATCGAGGATAAGGACAAGGTCCCCTATGAAAGGGACCCGCATCTGCCGCTCTTCGATATCAGGGACACCGAGATGATCGAGGCAAGCGCGGTGGATGACGTCTCGCTCTGCATAAACACCTCCGGGGGCCTCATCGTGATCACGGGCTGCTCGCATGCCGGGATCGTGAGTATCGTGAAAAAGGCGGTCCGTATTACGGGTGTTGAACGGGTCAGGGCCGTAATCGGGGGGTTTCACCTGATAAATGCCGATGAAGGGGTGATCGGCAAAACGGTGAAAGCGCTCGCGGATACGGGTATCGAGCGGATATACAGCGGCCACTGCACGGGAATCAATGCGGAGCTCAAGCTGCGGGAGGTTTTCGGAGAGCGGTTCGAGCGTCTGCACAGCGGCAAGACGATCGAATTCTGATCCCCGCTTTCACCCAATTTTTTTCACGCACCGGTATGCCGCATTCAACGCGCCCGGTATACCCCCTATCTGGGTTGCCCAGCAGGAGCCGATGAGGAGGTTCTTGACCGGCGTGTCCACGAAGACCTTTTGGAAGGACTTGTGGAACATGTTCGCCGGGTTCCAGCTCCAGGCGGATGTCGCTCCGTCGGTATTGTGGGTGTAACGCTCGTAGGTCAGGGGCGTGGCCGCGTCCTCGAACTCGATCAGATCTGTCAACCCGGGAATGACGGACGACGCCTTTTTAACCATCGTGTCTTTCACCCGCTCCTTCAATGCCAGGTACCGTTTACGGTCGCCCCCGCCCCAGTTGTCCATCCAGCGGTAGGGGACCGTGGCCTGCACCATGAGGGAGGATTTTTCAGCAGGCGCCAGCGCCGGGTTGATGAGCGAGGGCGAGTACAGCCCGATGGACGTCTTCTCGAAAAAGGCCTCGTCGCTGGAATCGTGTATGTCCATGCCGGGACGGTCGTCGAAAAACATCACGTGCGGGACCTTCATGTACGACCGCAACCGGTCACCTGAGAGCCCGAGACCCAGGTAAACGGTGAAAAAGCCTTCGGAAACGGCGTTTTTACCGATCTTCTCCAGTAGTTCCGATGGGACCAGCTCCCGGTTGTCCAGTAGTTCGAGAAAAGTCTTCTTGTAATCGCAGGCGGATATGACGTAATCCGCTTCATAACGTGTATCACCGCAGGAAACGCCCACCGCTGCCCCGTGCCTCGTTAGAATTTTATCCACGTAGCTGTTCAGGATCAGTTTCCCTCCGATATCCCTGTACCGTTCGGCCATTACGTCCGCCCAGGACTGCATGCCGTTCTTCACGGTCCAGTAATCGTCGAATAGGGTGACGATCGCTCCGCCCAGTATCCAGGCCGCCATTTCCGGGTATCCCAAAGAGGAAAAGAAGCGGTACAGAACCGTGTCCTCCGGAAAAAACCCGGCGGTGTATTTGCTGAGCGGCGTGCCGCCGTACCTGCGGTAGACCCGAAGCAGTCTTATCCCGCTGAAGAGTATATCGAGGAATCTTTTCTTCTCGGCCATAAACGGTTTGAATACCCGCACCATCCTGTCCGTTTCCGAGAAATACCGGTCGAGCCTTGTCCCCTCATCGGGGTATGCGGACCGGAGCATGTCCTTGAACTCTTCGTATGTCTCGGGAGCGCCTTCGAAATCCGGGGAAACCCATCCGGATTTCTGCCTCACGAATTCGACTTTGTCCGGCACGCCGATGTCCTTCATCATCTTGAACACCGCGTTCGATGACTCGAAGGAGAGCGTGCCGCTCTCGAAATAGAAACCCTTTCTACGGAAACCGGCGATATAGCCTCCCGGGGTACCGTGCGATTCGAAAATCGTTACGTCGTGGCCCTTCTTCGCCAGAAGCGCGCCGGCCGTGAGCCCGCCGATCCCGGCCCCGATAACGATTATTTTTTTCATTCCGTACTCCTCTTTCCGATGGAGGAAGAAGACATTTATATTAACATGCTACCCGGACCGGGGTTTTCTGTCAAGAAAGTCGATGTCCTCCGGTTTCCGGGGTATTCCTGAAAAAGAGGGACCTCTTACCGCTGAAGATTTTCTTTCATTACCACTGTGGTGCGGGCTGAAGCGGATGCATGCAAATTTTTTACCGCCTTATCGAAAGGAACGGAATTTTCATCATTTGTCAACTGAATCGCTTTTAAATAAATATCATTAATTTTGTTAAAAATGAACGTTTTGTACATAATAATGCCTCAAAACGATCAATAATACATAATATATTTTTTGAAATGATTTTTTGCTTGACATGCCATAGGGGAGCCCATAGAATGATATAGATTTTCATTCAACTCAATTTTGAAGGGGGTAGTATAATAATGAAGAAAAAGGTTGCATTGCTTGTAATCGGAATGTTGCTTCTCTCGGTCTCCGTGCTCTTTGCGGGCAGCGAGGGGGAGGGTTCTGCGGAAAAAGAAGAATATGAGATTGTCTACGTCGCAAAGCTCATCGGTATACCGTGGTTTAATCTTACCGAGGACGGGATGAAGGCCACCGCCGAGGAAATCGGCAACGTCAAGGCCTATGTGGTCGGTGCTCCCGATCCGGATCCCGCGCAGCAGGCGAGAATGGTAGAGGACATGGTTGCCAAGGGCGTTGACGCCATCTGTGTCGTCCCGAACGACGCCGAGACGGTCGAGCCTGCGCTTAAAAAGGCCCGGGACGCGGGTATTATCGTGCTCACGCACGAGTCCGAAAAGTCGAGAAGCAACCACTACGATATCGAAATGGTCGATATCCGGGACTTCGGTGCCCGTGTCATGGAAAAGATGATAGATTTCACAGGCACCGACGAAGGCGGTTATGCGGTTATGGTCGGCGGCCTTACGGTTCCGACGCACAACGCGTGGGCCGATGCCGGCGTCGCTTACCAGGAAAAGAACTTCCCCAAGTTCTACCAGGTAACGGACCGGGTTCCCTGCACGGAGAGTGTCGAGGATTCGCATGACAGGACACTAGAGCTGATTAAGGCGTATCCCGACCTGAAGGGCCTCGCTATATACGGAAGCCTCGGAGGTATCGGCGCGGCTCAGGCCCTCAGGGAAAAGAACATGACCGACAAGATATCCGTGGTGTGTACGTCGCTTCCCAACCAGTCGGCACAGTACCTGGAAGACGGCTCCATGGACTGGTCGGTCCTGTATTCACCGTATGACTGCGGGGTCAGCGTGGTAAGGGTGGCTCACTGGCTCCTCGAAGGGAACGAGCTCAAGGACCTGGATGAGATTTCAGGTGTCGGCGGTTTCAGGCTCGACGGTAAAATAATAATAGTCGAGGGAATCATCGACATCAACAAGGACAACGTGGACACCTACGGCTTCTAAACTGCTGTAATTACGGGCTGGCTTGAAGCATTTCAAGCCAGCCTTTTTCTTCGTGCACAAGGGAAAAAAGGCGGCCGGTTGTGGAAAAATTTTTAAAGATGAAGAACATCAGTAAGCTGTACACCGGTGTGCGGGCACTGGACGACGTCTCTTTTTCACTCGATTACGGAGAGATACACTGTCTCGTCGGAGAGAACGGTTCGGGCAAATCGACGCTCATCAAGATAATATCGGGAGTCATACCTCCGGAGGAGGGGGCGGAGATAGAAATCGAGGGAAGGCCCCTCGACATCAGCCACTTCACCTCGAAGGATTCGATAAACAACGGGGTGCATGTAATCTACCAGGACCTTTCACTCTTTCCGAACCTGACGGTACGTGAGAATATCAGCTTCAATGTGCACGTGGAAAAAGGCCATAAACTGGTAAACTGGTCGAACATCAACGAGATCGCGCGGAATGTTGTGAAGGATATCGGGATCGATCTCGATCTCGACAGGGTGCTCGGAACGATGTCGATCGCCGATCAGCAGCTCGTTGCGATATGCAAGGCCCTCATCGGCGAGCTCAAGCTCCTCATCATGGATGAACCGACCTCATCCCTTACCAAGAACGAGGTTGACTCTCTCTTCACGGTCGTCAAGAAGCTTAAGAAGAGAGGGATAACCACGATGTTCGTCAGCCATAAGCTCAACGAGATACTCGAGATAGCCGAACGCGTGACCGTTCTGCGGGACGGTCAATGCGTCGGGGTGTATGACCCGGACGATCTGAGCCATGAAAAGCTGACCTTTCTCATGACCGGGAAAAAGATAGAATATACAAGGCCGGACGAAAGCGTCGTGAAAGACAACGTCCTGCTGCAGGTGAAGGGATTCACGAAGAAGGGCAATTTTAAAAACATCGATTTCGATCTGCGTGAGGGGGAAATACTCGGCATTACCGGCTTGCTCGGTTCGGGCCGCACCGAGTTAGCGCTCGCGCTTTTCGGGATCAATCCCGCTGACCGGGGAGAGGTCGTTATAAACGGGAAGAAGGTGAGCATTCGTTCCAATGGGGATGCGCTTCGGAACGGCATCGGGTACGTGCCCGAGGACAGGCTGGAGCTCGGTCTCGTGATGCCCCAGTCGGTGGGAAACAACATCACCGTTACAGTACTGGACAACCTCCTCAACTCGATAAATATGATCGATAAGGAAAAGAAACGGCGGGCCGTGGAGAAGGGAGTCGCCGATCTTGCGATAAAGATACCATCGGTTAATTCCGCGGTGATGACACTGTCGGGCGGGAACCAGCAGAGGGTGGTCCTTGCGAAATGGATCGCCACTGAACCGAAGATCCTGATTCTCGACGAACCCACGGTCGGTATCGACGTCGCTGCGAAGAGCAGTATACACGAAACCATAAAACAGCTTGCCGCCCGGGGTATCGGTATTATCATCATTTCAGACGAGATTCATGAGGTGCTGTACAACTGTCACAGGGTTCTCGTAATGCGGAGGGGACGGCTGGTAAGAGATGCAAAAACGAGGGACATAACCGAGGAACAGCTCTTTCAGATCGTTAATGTAGGTTAACTTACTCAACACCGTGGATCGAAATGGAAACAAAAGGATTTATCAACAGGCTGCTTAAAAGGAACGAGATCTATCTTCTCTTTGTTATTATCGGTCTTTCCATAATGCTCTCGATCGTCAATCCGAACTTCCTCACGCTGGAAAACCTGTTCGATATACTGAGAAGTTATTCGTTTATGGGTATTCTGGCGGTCGGTGTGCTGGTCGTGTTGCTTTCAGGCGGCATAGATATATCCTTTACGGCGAACGCAACGGTTGCGCAGTACGTAATGGCGTACCTCCTCGTGAACCATCTGAAGATGAACATTTTTCTTGCAATACTGATACCATGCGTCATCGGGGTCGCGCTCGGCGGTATCAACGCGTCTCTCATATATTTTCTCAACGCCCCTCCCATAATAATCACGATCTCCACCCTCAACGTGTATTTCGGCGTGCTGCAGTTTGTATCGGGCGGCAAGTGGCTGTACAACTTTCCCGTATGGTTCAGGAACTTTCCGAAGGTGTCGGTGATTCATCTCGTAAATCCCGAAGGTATTCCGTACGGACTTTCGATCCTGACGATAATCTGGATCGTAATCGTGGTATGCACCTTTTTCATACTCAGGTACACGACGCTCGGCAGGAAGATTTACGCGATGGGCGGTAATACGGAGGCCGCGAAGAGAAGCGGGCTCAATGTTTTTCAAATACAGATGTTCGTGTATTGTTTTATGGGCTTGCTGGCCGGGGTCGCTTCGATTATTCAGGCGCTGCTTGCACAAACCGTGGCGCCCAACGCAATTATGGGCAGGGAACTCGAGGTAATAGCGGCCGTCGTACTCGGAGGGGCGAGTCTTGCCGGAGGATCGGGCAGTCTTGTCGGCACCCTGCTCGGCGTGTCGCTTATCGCAACGATTACGAACGGATTGACCCTGATGCGCGTATCGTCATACTGGCAGAACGTATTTATCGGTCTCATAATTATTATAAGTGTGAGCATCACGGCACTGCAGCGAAAGGCAGTCGCAAGGAGGGTCACAGCGGTCGATGTGGAAGAGTGAAAAGTACAAAATTAAGAACTGGTTCAGGAATAACCGCGAACTGGCCACGCTTCCCTTTGTGCTGGTGGTGGTGTTCGCCCTTATGTCGGGTCTCGCCCCAAGCAGATTTCTCAAGGGAAGTAATTTCCAATCCATGGCGATTCAGCTTCCCGAGGTCGGACTTTTCGCACTCGCGATGATGATAACGCTCCTGACCGGCGGCATCAACCTCTCGGTAATTACTACCGCGAACCTTTCCGGTATAATCGGGGCGCTCATACTCAAGACTTACTGTACGCCCACCGACACCGGAACCATCACCGTGCTTATCATGGTTCTCGCGATCGTGGCTTCGCTCGCCGTTTCGCTCGTGCTGGGCCTGATCAACGGATTCCTCATCGCCCATGTCGGGGTTTCCGCGATCCTGGCAACGCTGGGGACCATGACCCTGTATGACGGCCTCGGTATCGCGATAACAAAGGGATATGTGATATCGGATTTCCCGAAATGCTTTCTCTACATCGGTACCGGAACCGTTCTTGGAGTGCCCGTAGCACTCCTGGTGTTTATCGTGAGTGCATACCTCATGTCCCTGATACTTGCACGTAAGCCGTTCGGTCTCAGCACGTACATGATCGGCTCGAACGAAAGGGCCACGGAATTTTCCGGGGTAAACGTGAAGGGTGTTCTTATGAAGACATACCTTCTCTCCGGGTTTTTGTCCGGAATAGCATCTATCATCATGACCTCGCGGTTCAACTCGGCAAACGCGGGATACGGCTCTTCCTACCTGCTCGTTACCGTGCTTATAGCGGTACTCGGCGGTGTCGATCCGTTCGGCGGTTTCGGAAAGGTATCCGGGCTCGTCATGGCCCTCGTTATACTCCAGTTCATATCGAGCGGGCTGAATCTTCTCGGGGTTACGGCTTTCGTTACCATTTCCCTCTGGGGAACCATACTCATCATGGTGATGGGGCTGAACAACTACCTGGAAAAACGAAGGTTCAGGACGATAAAAAAAGGTTTTTCCGGGTGAGTCCCGCCTCCGCATTCCGCATATTCCCCCAGGCGATGAAGATAGGTGTTGTTCTCGATAGCGGTATGTAATAAATTTTACGGAACTAAACCGGTGGAGGTCAGCGGTGACTTCTCAAGAACGAGTGAAACAGGCGGTCAATCATAAGGGAGGGGGCCTTCCCATAGACTTCGGCGGGCTGCATTCCTCCCTGCATCTGAAGGCGTACAATGGAGTGATCGAAAGGAAGGGCTGGAAGGTTCCGGAGCCCGAGATACAGGACTGGTTCCAGATGATCGTTTATCCCGACCGGAAGCTGCTCGATGCGTTCGGCACGGACTGTATGCCCGTATATGCGAATCCCGGTGGAGACTGGGCTTTCGAGATAAAGGAGGATGATGACTTCGAATATTTTACCAACGAGTGGGGTATCGTTCTCCGAAAACCCAAGGACGGTTACTTCTTCGATATGAAGGAATGTCCCCTCCAGAAGGCCGCGGACCTTGATGAGGTGAAAAAGTACCGGTGGCCCGATCCCGAGGACCCGGCGAGGATCCGCGGTTTGAAAGACAGGGTAAGAAAGCTGAAGGAGCAGACGGACAGGGTCCTCATACTGTTCAACCCGATCGGCGGAACGCACGAGCATTCCTATTTCCTCCGGGGACTGGACCAGCTTCTCATGGATCTTGTTATTAATCCTGATATCGCGGACTACCTCGCGGCACGCGTCTCGGAATGGTCCTCGGCATATTTCACCTCTATACTTCAGGAGATAGGTGAGTATATAGACATCGTGCAGGTGGGTGACGATCTCGGCTCGACGAACGGGCTGCTGTTTTCCCGGGCTATGTACCACAAATACTACAAGAACCGGGAGAGAGCGCTGATCGATTCGATCAGGAAAGCCTCCGATGCCTTTATATATTTTCACAATTGCGGCTCAATTCGCGAAGTGATTCCGGATATGATTGATATCGGGGTGGATATTCTGAATCCCGTGCAGATCCAGGCAATGAATATGGATTCCCGTGACCTCAAGAGGGACTTCGGCAAGGATCTCACCTTCTGGGGAGGGGGGTGCGATCCGAGGGTTCTTACGACCGGCACGCCTGATGACGTGGAAAAAGAGGTGCGGACCCGCATCGAGGACTTTTCGAAAGACGGGGGATTCGTATTCGCTTCCGTGCACAATATTCAGGCCAACGACCCTCCCGAGAATATCATCACCATGTACGAAACCGCCCTTGAATACCGCTGACCTTTACGACAGGTGCCTTTCAGTTGGGCACGCGGGGCGTATGGAGGATCCTGAAAATTGAACGGACGTGAGAGGGTACTTTGCGCGCTCACGCTCGGGATTCCCGACGTCGTTCCCGTTTTCGAATGGAGCATCGATGCGAAGGTGGTGTATGCGCTCTGCGGAGTAACCGATGTGCTCGAAGCGGTCGACTGCCTCGATCTGGACGGCGTCGTCGTCCGACCCGATTATACGATACGCAGGGTGTCCGGGGGCGAATACATAGACGAGTGGGGCGCTCGCCGCAAAAGAACCGGTGAACATATCCCGATGACCGTGGAGACGCCGCTCCCCGATATCGGCGGTCATGCGGAATACACGTTCCCGGATCCCGGATCCCCGGAACGATTCGAATCGCTTGAGCGGGCGGTCCGCCGTTTCGGGTCCCGGAAGGCCGTGATCCTCAACATACGGGATGTTTTCTCGGATATACGCGACCTCGTAGGGTATGAGAACGCCCTGATCGCGCTTTTTACACGGCGGAGGGAGTACGACGGACTCCTGCGCCGCTGCATCGAATACAACCTCGCCCTTGCACGTATCGCGCGCGCGCGTTACGGAATAGAAGTCGTGGTAACGACGGACGATATTGCGGACAACAGGGGACTGCTTTTCCATCCATCCCTCTTTTTCGAGTTCATAGGGCCGAGGTTTCGTGAGATAACGAGTGGATTGAAGGCCCTCGGACTCCTTCACATCAAACACTGCGACGGCGACATAACGGCCGTCCTGGACTATTTCATCGAATCGGGCATCGACTGTATTGATCCCGTCGATCCTACCGCGGGCATGAAGCTGGACAGGATTAAGGATCAGTACGGCGGCAGGGTATGCATCAAGGGAAACGTCGACTGTACCGGCACACTCGTCAGCGGTTCGTCCGGCGAGGTGGAAAGCGCCGTTCGGGAATGTATTAGAATGGCGGGCGGGGGAGGGGGCTACATACTGTCTTCGAGCAACTCCATTCATTCCGGAGTGAATCCCGAAAACTTCAGAGTTATGATCGAATCCGCTCACCGGATAGGCAGGTATGCGCCGGTACCGGGCGGGAATTAGGCCCGGAGGGATGAAAGAATGCTGCTTATGGGAATCGACATAGGTTCAACGTCGATCAAGGCGGTCGTGTACAACGGGGATCTGGGTATCGTGTCGCGCGGGCAGGTTCCCACGCCGCTCCGGACGGAAGAATCGGAAGCCGGTGGGACCGAGCTCTTCTGGAACCCCGATGATATGTGGGAGGGCGTGGTACATGCGGTGCGGGAGGCTCTTTCTGCCGTCGAGAATACCGCAGGAATCGCGGGAGTCTCGGTCGACGGGTTCGGGCAGGACGCGGTGCCTGTGGCGCGGGACGGTAGCTGGCTGTATCCCTTCATAAGCTGGCACGACAGAAAGACCGTTCCCCAGATGGAGCGTTTTCTGCTGAGCATGAACGAAGAGGAAGTCTACCGGATAACGGGAACGCGCCCCTGGTATTTCCACACCCTTTTTCGGATTATGTGGTTGAAAGAGCATCATCCTGGGATCGTGGATGATGCATGGAAGTTTCTCATTATAACCGATTACATCAACTACCGCCTGTGCGGCACCGCGGCCACGGATTTCTCGGAGGCGTCGACGACCATGGCCTTCGACCAGACATCCGGGAGCTGGTCGGAAACCATGCTTCGCGTCGCGGGTATAGACAGGTCGAAACTTCCGGAGCCTCTCCAGGGCGGGACCGTGATCGGCGGAGTCTGTGAGGAAGCCGCGAGGAAAACGGGCCTTGCCGCGGGTACTCCCGTCGTGCTCGGCGGACACGACAATATATGCAGTTTTGTTGCCGCGCGGGATGCGAACGCGGTTCCGGTGATCATAACCGGAACTTTCGAATCCGTTCTGCTTTCATTACCCGGGCCCCTGCTGTGCGCGGAGGGGTTGCGGAGGAATATCGTCTGCGAAAAAAGCGTGATTTCCGGAGAACATGTCCTGTGGGGCACGCAGCACGCGGGCAGCGTGGTGGAATGGTTCGAAAGACGTTTCGGGATGGAAAGGGAGGAAGAAAGTGTAAACGTGTCCGTCCCCGCGGACCGTTTCGGAATGCTGAGGCGGGAGGAGGTCTGCGCCGGCGGTGTTTTCATGCTCCCCCACCTTCTCGGCGCAATGACTCCGGCCGCGGATCAGTGTTCACGGGGGGCCTTCATAGGCCTGACGGAGGCCACGACCAAACGCGCACTGCTTCGGGCGATAATCGAGGGGATAAACTTCCAGAGCAGGGCGATTTTCGAAGCACTCTCAGCCGTGACCGGGACGGGCTTTGAAAGGGCGATCAATATCGGGGGAGGCGGGTATAGCGATTTCTGGATGCAGAACAGGGCGGATGTCACGGGTATGGAAATCGAGGTCCCCGACATCAGGGAGGCGACCTCTCTCGGAGCCGCGATTCTGGCGGGGGTCGGGACCGGAGTGTTTCACGATTATTCGGAAGCGCTGTCACGAAGGAATTTCGAGGTAAAGACGTACACGCCGGACAGGGGGCGTTCAGCCCTGTACGACCGGTATTACCGTGACATATTCACGCCGCTGTATGGAAGCTTGAGGCACCTGAATAAAAAGATACACGATTTGTTTTCCTGAGGAGCGGAGGGGCTTTTCAAGAGGATCACCCGCATGCAGCTTTATTCGTTCGCGTTCAGCCTGCCGAAACTCTCTCTGAGCAGGTCGTAGTAACTCCTGTATATCTCGAAATATCTGTCGTAGAGCGGAAAACTTTCGGTTTCAGGTTCGTTTGACGTTTCCGTTTTGAGCAGACTGCATGCCTCCTGGAACCCGTCCCAAATTCCAAGTCCCACGCCTGCGACGATGACGGCCCCGTATGCCGCGCCTTCCCTGCTGCCGCTGACGGTTACCACCCGCTTCTTGAATATATCGGCGTGGATCTGCCTCCAAACGTCCGACTGGGCCCCTCCGCCTGATGTCGCGATATGGTCGAATTCCATTTTCAAACGGGAAAAGATATCCGCGACATCCCTGAAACTGAAAATGACACCTTCCATGACGCTTCGAAAGAGATCGGATTTTCTCGTATTATGGCTCAAGCCTATGAAGGCGCCTTTTGCATCCGGATCGGTATGCGGACATCGTTCTCCCTGAAGGTAGGGCAGAAAAATGAGTCCCCCCGAACCCCGCGGAGATCGGGCGGCTTCTCTGCTGATCATCGAATATACGTCTTCGCCGCAGCGGTCGGCGACCTCCTGTTCCGCGTGCGCCAGGGCTTCACGAGCCCAGCGCATGGATCCGCCAGCCGCGAGCGTGACACCCATTGCATGCCATTTGGAGGGCATTACATTGCAGAATATCTGGAGTTTTCCATCCGGATTTGGGCTGTACGTATCGAGGGCGGTGGATACGATACCCGCGGTTCCTATGGTCGTCATCAGCACATTGGACCGTACCACTCCTGTTCCCAGTGTCTGTATGACTGAATCGCCGCCGCCGCCCACCACGGGTAATCCCGCGGGGAGACCAAGGTCCCGGGCTGCCTGGGCGGAGACCGTTGCACTCACTTCAGGGGACTCGCTGCATTCGGGAGCCCAATCACGGGGAATCGAGAGTTTTTCAAGCAGCGGCTCGGACCAGGATCTCGTTTGAACATCAAACAATCCTGTTCCTGATGCATCGGAGACCTCGGTCGCATAGTGTCCAGTCAAACGGAAGCGAATGTAATCTTTCGGATTGAGAAACTTCCTGATTTTCTTATAGTTGTCCGGTTCGTTTTCCCTGATCCAGAGTATCTTCCCGCCGGTATAACCGGGAAGCATGCGGTTGTTCGTGTAGGACAGGAGGCCCGTTATTCCTCCGACCGCCTCGTAGATTTCGCTGCACTGTTTTTTCGTACGCTGATCGTTCCAGAGTATGGCGCGTCTTACGACCTCACCCTTATCGTCGAGAGCCACGAGACCGTGCATCTGTCCGGACAACCCGATGCCCCTGAGATCGGAAACGAGGTCTTTCCTGGAACCGGCCAGTTTACGTATGGATCGTACTACGGCATCCCACCAGTCCCGGGGGTCCTGCTCAGCCCATCCGTGTCTTGGAGAGTAAAACGGATACTCTTCTATCTCGCTCTCCAGCACGTTTCCGGTACCGTCGACAAGGATCGTTTTACATCCCGTCGTTCCTATATCGATACCCATCAGTACAGCTCGTCCCATATCGAAGTCCTCTTTCAGGTGATTCCGGTGTTGGACCCGGATTGCACCGATCGAACCATACGGGCGATGACGGGATGCCATCCGGATATCCGGTGGTTCGTATTCGAAAGCATTTACTTTTTATCGCGTTCCCTGTCTTCGGCGGTCACCCACAGCAGCTGAAGCGGGAGAATTCCGGTGTTATAGGTCGTATGGAATTCACCGAAGGGAACGTAGAGCGCGTCGCCCGTCTTGATATCGTATTTATCATCGCCGACCACCATAATTCCCTTTCCCTGAATAACATAATACACTTCCTCATGATTCGGATGATCGTGGCCGGTGGTTTTCCCGTCGGCATAAACGGTGGTCATACCCATTTTCAGGTTTTTTGAGGGGCACTTTTTAGGATCGATAAGGAAATAGGTGTCCCGCAGGGTCTTGTCCTTCCGGTCTCCCGTAGCAAAACGAAGAGATCTCTCGCATGTATCAGGTTCCATGTCTTCGATGTTTTTCACATACTTCATTGAGCGGCTTCCTCCATACCTTATAATTTCAACGTTTCCTGTTAAAATATCTTATTCGAACATGCTTTGCCGCGAGATACTGCTGCAGCCCTTCGGGTCCGTGTTCGTATCCGATACCGCTTTCCTTGAATCCTCCGTACGGAGCGTTTATGACGCCTGCATCGGGGTTGTTAATCGCGACGTTTCCTGATTCGAGGTTGTTGATGAACTCGTCAGCCTCGTTGAGGTCGTTGGTATAAACGTACGAGGCGAGGCCGAAGCTCGTCGAATTGGCGAAATCAATCGCCTCATCCGTTGATCCGTACGGCATCACGCCGACGATCGGGCCGAAGGACTCTTCTTTCATCACGAGCATATCGTGCGTCACATCGGTTATAACCGTGGGTGTGAAGAAATGCCCTTTTTCGAACGGTTTGCCCGCCGGTTTTTCACCTCCGTAAGCGATGGTCGCTCCTTTTCGGGCCGCATCCTCGATATGCGAGAGCGTCTTTTCTATTCCGGCCCGGTTCGCCATCGGGCCGAGGTCGGCATCCGGTTTCTCAAGACCGTTCGCAATGACCAGTTTGCCGGTCTCCTCGACAAAGGCCTTCAGGAAATTTTCATATATATTTTTATGTACATAGATCCTGTTGATCGCGATGCATATCTGTCCCATATTTCTGAACGATCTTCGCACAGCTCCGCGTACAGCCTCTTCCAGGCTGCATTTATCGCTCACGATCAGCGGACAGTGACCGCCGAGCTCCAGCGATACCTTCTTCATATGGTCCGCGCAGAGCTTAACGACGTTCCTGCCCACTTCGTTGGAACCGGTAAAAGCGACCTTTCTGACCAGCGGATGCCCGATGAGCGGGGGGCCGGCCGCGCTCCCCCTCCCGAACACGATATTGACGACACCTTTCGGGATGCCGGCGTCAACGAGACACTTGATATACGCTGCGGGCGACAGCGGAGTTTCGGAGGGCGGTTTTACGACGCTCGTACAGCCCGCCGCAAGCGCGCCCCCGACTTTCCAGCCCACGAGCTCAATCGGATAATTCCAGGGAGAGATCGCGGCTGCGACTCCGACCGGTTCATATATGACATAGCTCGTCGTCGTTGCATCGTAGCCCGGCACGACCCGTCCGAGAATGCGCTTGCCCTCCTCCGCGTAATAACGGAGTATATCGGCTCCTTTTCTCACCTCCCCCCGCGCTTCGTTGAGCGGTTTTCCCTGCTCGGAGGTCATGGTTCTGCCGATTTCCTCCTCCCGTTCCAGAACGAGTTCAGCGGCTTTGAATAAATAACCCGCTCTTTTTTCCGGAGACAGGCGGGACCAGTCTTTGAACGCCTGATGCGCCGCCTCGACCGCTGCATCTATGTCCGAACCGGAGGAAACGGCGACGCTGCCGCATGTATCCAGCGTTGCAGGATTTTCCACATCCATGGATACGCCGTCGGAACCGTCCACCCATTCCCCGTTTATCAGCATGCTGTATTTCATCGCGTTCACCTCTTCGTATATTTATGTATAATTTTATTTTCCATCAGGAAACGCTTCAAATGATGTGGTGGAATCGGTTCATGAGGTAACGTTATCGATCCGCGATAATCAGCTCCACTCCAAGCGTCGCCAAAACATTTCTGTATTTTTCAGGTATATTTCCGTCTGTTATGAGCGCGTCCATTTCCGTCAGGTCGGCATAGAAAGACGGAGTCACGGTCCCGAATTTGCTGGAATCGGCAACAAGAATGATCTTTTTGCTGGACTCCATGAGAGCCCGTTTAATCAATACGTGAAAATCATGATAACAGGTAAGGCCCAGTTTTTCGTCTATCCCGCCGGCTGAAATGAAAACCTTGTCGGTTCTGATCTTTTTTATAATGTCTATTCCTTCATCACTGTTAATGACATCGGAGTCCCGGTGCAGCCGGCCGCCCGTAAGAATCAGGTTCACATTTTTTTTATGGTACAGCTCTATCGCGCACTCGAAGGTCACGCATAACGCGTTTATCTCGATTTCCCTTCCGATATATTTCGCAATAAAACCCGTTGTGGAGCCGATATCGAATGCGACTGTTTCCCCCGGTCTTACAAGCGAGGCCGCCTTCAGGCCGATTCTGCTCTTTTCCTTCACGTGTTTCTCGATTTCTTTTCCGATCAGATACTTGTTCCTGTCGTTGATCGAATAGTGGTCCTGAAGAATCGCGCCCCCGTGGGTCCTTCGTATCATTCCCTCCTCTTCAAGATGGCCGAGGTAACGTCTGATCGTGGCATCCGAGGTTAAAAGATGCCGGGAGAGCTCCTTGACGGATATCTCGCCTTTCTGATTTAAGAGATCGATGATGGCCTTCATCCTGTTTGTTTTCTTTGACATATTAAATATTCACTAATTAATAGATATTTTTATTGACAGCCACTAGCATTTTGGTATAATTGAATATTAAAAATGATCGTTTGCTTATTTTAGCATCAAAAATAAATTAAAACAACAATTATTTATGAAATATTCATTCAAATATCTCGGTATTACATCAAATAAAACCTGTTTCATAGCTTGAAGTATCAGTTATATACGATGCTTTCATATAAAATAATATCTCAAGGAGGTAAAATGAAAAAGTATTTTCTGATCATGCTGGTATTATCGCTGATGGTGTGTGTTGGGGCGGGTTCGGTATTTGCCGGAAGCGAAGGAAAAGAGGAAGCGGAGGGCGATACGGTTCTCGCCACCGTGATACGGACGATCGACAATCCGTATCATGTCCGATGGAACGAGGGCGGGGAAGCGTACACGGCGAGTGTCGGTATGACTCATGAGCTCGTCACATGCGGGGGAAGCAGTGAAAAACAGATTAACGACATAAAGGCCCTCGTGGCGAGAACAGGCGGAAACGTCGTGTTCAATATCGACCCGAACGAATCTCCGGACTGTGTGCCGATCGCGAAGGCGCTCGAGGACGCGGGTGTCTACTTCATGACCTGGTGGAACAAACCGCCGGAGCTGAACGTCACGGATTATCCCCACTGGGTCGGACATGCCGCATTCAGCGGAATAGATGCGGGCTACTACGGCGCAACCGAGCTCTTCAAGACATTCGACACACCGAACCAGGGAAAGATCGTCGCGATACAGGGAATGCTGGCCAACCAGATTGCCATAGACCTTTTCAACGGGCTGAAAAAGGCGCTGGCTGAGAATCCCGGTGTGGAAATGGTTGCGGAGCAGTCAGCCCACTGGAACCGTACCGAAGCATTCGATATCGTTTCGAGCATGCTCGTCGCCCATCCGGACATAGACGGAGTCTGGTGCGCGAACGATCACATGGCGATGGGTGTCATCGAAGCCTTGCGCGCCGCCGGCAAAGCTGGTAAGATAAAGGTGTGCGGTTTCAACGGCAATCCGGAGTTCATCGATGCGATCATCAAGGGTGAGGCTGCGGGGACCACTCTGACGGATTCCTATTTCCAGGGAGGTATCGGCCTCTCATTATGTCTTGCTGCGAAACAGGGGAAGCTGGACGTGGAGGCTCTGCCGGAAGGGAAACGGAACTGGTATGCGGAGCCGACCTATGTCAACGGAGACAACGCGAAACAGATCAAGGCCGAGTATTTCGATAATCCTCCCGATTACGACTGGAACGACTGGTGGGGCAAGTGGGCAGGCGGAATGTAGTGCTGTAAGCACGGTTGTATCGGAAAGGCCGAAAAAGAGATCCCTGTTCTTTCCGGAACAGGGATCTTTTTAATAAAATGTTTTAATGGCATTCATAATGCGAAGAGGAAGACACTAGATGATGGATACGGGTGAGCGGAACAAGCCATCAAGAGGCCGGGGGAAACGGACTATCTTCAAGGAAATCGGCAGGGGTTTCCAATTCGTAATCTCTCATACCACGATCGGGCCCCTCTCCGTACTTGCACTGATCTATGTCATTTTTACTATAAGCACTCTCGGGACATTCACATCCCTCGAGAACATTCAGGTCATTTTCAGCCTGTCCGGACTACTGGCGATAATGGCCCTCGGCAGCTCCCTCGTTATCCTTATAGGGGCGATAGACCTCTCGCTCGAAGGCGTCATGGCGATTTCGTCCATGATCTGCGGGCTTCTTCTGAAGAATCCGATCAACAGTGCCGATTTCGGATTCCTCGTGCTTCCCATAGTAATGGCCATCGGTGCGGTTATTGGATTTGTGAACGGCGTGATCATCACGAAAGTGAAGATACCTTCCTTCATGGTCACGCTGGGAATGGGATACGCGACACTGGGCCTTGCGGTTATAATCGGCAAGGGCGCGACGATACAGATTCTGGACAACAGGCTGCAGACGCTCGCAAACGGAGATATAATAGGGATTCCCTATATCACACTGGTTGCCGTCGCGCTCCTCGTCATAACAATGGCGATACAGAGACGGACGGCGCTCGGGAAGTACATCTTCGCAATCGGGGGCAACGAAACACTCGCTCAAATGGCCGGCATACGTATAGACAGGGTGAAGATCATCGTCTTTACCATTTCAGGATGCTTATACGGCATAGGATCCTTCTTCCTCGTCTCGAGGCTCCTCGCCTCGAGCACGATGATCAGTACCGGCTACCTGTTTCCGTCAATCACCGCGGCGGTCGTGGGAGGTACCGCGCTCTCGGGTGGAATCGGAGGAGCGCTCAATGCCTTTATCGGCGCCCTGGTCGTGACGGGTGTCAACAACGGGATGGTACTCCTGAACGTGAATCCCTATGCGGTGGGCGCCGTGAACGGGATACTGCTCATCATCGCGGTCGCGTTGACCATAGACAGGAAAAAGATAGGAATTATAAAATAACATTAAGCGTTTTTCAACGCGTTTCGCATCGTCCGCGTCGAACAGCGCGCGATCGGTATTCACCGTTTCTCGGAGGAATCGTGAATGGGAATGGGCAATGGGCCTGTGATTGAAATGAGGCGTATCAGCAAGAGCTTCCCCGGAGTGCGGGCGCTCGATTCCGTTGATTTTACGGTCCACGGAAACGAGATCGTCGGCCTGGTCGGGGAAAACGGGGCCGGGAAATCCACGCTGATGAAGATACTGATCGGGCTTTACAGGCAGGATTCCGGGGAGCTGGTCATCAGAAACGAAACGATCGATCTTCTCGATCCGAAGACCGCGGTGAATCTCGGCGTCGGAATGGTTTTCCAGGAGGGAAGCCTGCTCCCGAACCTCACGGTGGCGGAGAATCTGTTTCTGCGTCATGAAAGAAGTTTTCGGAAAAACGGTTTTCTCTCACAGAAAAAGATGAACGAGGAAGCGGGAAGGCAGCTTGAAAAAACGGGGATGAAGATCGATCCCGGGATGTTCGTTCGTGATATCCCGGCGGCCGAGCGCCAGATGATCGAAATCACCCGGCTCCTGTGGCTCTCCCGTATATCCGGCGTCGACAACCCTGTCCTGATACTCGATGAGCCGACCACGGTGCTCGTCTCGGATGAGATCGAGAGGCTGTTCGGTATCATGCGGGAGCTGAAGACGGATTCATCCATCATTTTCATATCCCACCGGCTCGAAGAGGTGCTGGAGATATCCGACCGGATCGTGATCTTCAAGGACGGGAGAAATGTCGAAGAGCTCAAAGCCGACGGTGCCGAAATACATAAAGTCGAACAATCGATGGTAGGCCGGGAGCTCGCAGAGGATCATTACAAGGAATCGGAGCAGAAGGAGCCGATGGAGAACGTCTGTCTCGAGGTCCGCGGTCTGGAAAAGGAAGGAAGCTTCGAACCGGTAAGCTTTAAGCTGAAAAAGGGAGAAATCCTGAGCCTCGTCGGCGTTCTCGGTTCCGGCAAGGAAGAAGTATGCAGGTGCATAGCCGGAATATCGAGGGCGGACCGGGGTCACATAGAGGTCACTGGGAAGAGGGTGAAAATCAGTACGCCGAAAGACGCGATCAAGGCGGGCATAGGCTACATCCCGATCGACCGGCGGGACGAGGGGCTTGCCCTTCAGATGGATGTCTGTTCCAATATAACCCTGGTGACCCTTCACTCCATGATATCATGCGGCTTGATCAATCTCGGCAGGGAGCGGGATGAGGCGATGCACTGGGTACGGCAGCTGAACATCAAGACCCCCTCGCTGAAGACGCAGTGTATGTCCCTGAGCGGCGGCAACCAGCAGAAGATCGTGCTCTCGAAATGGCTCGCAGGGAACGTAAACGTGCTCCTCCTGGATCATCCCACCAGGGGAATCGATGTCGGAGCGAAGGAAGAGATATACAAACGCATCCGCGTGCTTGCGGCGGAGGGGCTTGCGATAATCGTTATGTCCGACACACTCGAGGAAGACATCGGTTTGTCGAATCGAATGATCGTTATGCGGGACGGACGTATCACCCGGGAGATATACTGTCCGTCGGACGGTAAACCGAAACCCGTTGATATTATCACTTATATGGTATAGGGGACAACGTTTTCGAGGAGGATGTACGTGGGGCCGAGATCCATGTTTCAGGATAAAAAAACCGGAGCGGGAAAGGGAATCGCGGGATTCCTGAGGGGGCTGCCGGTCATCTACCTGTCCCTCATACTCCTCTTCTTCATTACGCTCTTCTTTGCAGTCGGCAACAAGAGCTTCCTTTCCCCCTATAACCTGAAGACCATCGGCAATATGACCGCCATTCTGCTCACCATCGGCCTGGGGCAGCTCTTCGTGCTCCTCACCGGAGGAATCGACCTGTCGGTGGGCGGAATCGTCTCCCTGATATCGATCATATACATTCTCGGTTTGAAGTATTTCGGATTCATGGGCTTTATACTGACGATCGCGGTCGCGGTCGGGTTGGGATTCGTAAACGGAGTGATTTTCACCCGGCTGCGCATTCCGTCCTTTATTACGACCCTGGGAACGGGAGGTATTTACGGGAGCATCGCCTATCTCCTTCACGCGGCTCCGCTCGCTGCACCCGAGGAGACCTATAAGTTCCTGGATATCATCAACGGGTCTACCGTAAAAATCAACCACAGCTGGATAATCGCGGCGGCGGTGTACCTTTTCTGCTTCGTCATTCAAAAATATACTTATCTGGGACGAACCATATACGCGGTCGGCTCCAATGAAAAGATGTCGTGGATGTCGGGCATCAACGTGAGGCGGACCAAGGTATTCGCATTCATGCTCTCCGGGATGGGAGCGGGAATGTGCGGAATCATTCTCGCGAGCAACCTCTACAGCGGCTCCGCGGTTTTCGGCGCGCTGTACATACTGGAATCGATAGCCGTCGTCGTCGTGGGCGGTACCGCCCTGACCGGCGGTGCGGGCGGCGTTTTGAACACCCTGGTGGGTGCCCTGATCATGAGTATCATTAAAAACGGGATGACGGTCGTGGGAATCGATATCTATGCGCAGCAGACATTCCTGGGTATACTGATCATACTCGCGGTTGCCGTTACGTTCGATCGGAGCAAGGTGATCATAGTCAAGTAGATTCATGAAAAGACGGGTCTGCGGACGCTGTGCGAGCAGGGCCGCGGCGATCAATTTTCATTTAAGGAGCGAAGCATGTTTAAAATCGGAACAATAACCGATCAGGCCGATATGGATTTCGAGAAAGCGCTGGCATTTATCAAGGGACTGGGAATTGAGTACGTGGAGCTTCACGCGCTCTGGAACAAGAACATCGAGGAGCTGGATGACGATGAAATCGCCGAGGCCGGGAGGCTGCTCGGGAAGTACGGTCTGAAGACATCTCTCATTTCTTCGACACTCTTTCTTCAATGCCACCTGTTCGAAAGCGACAAGACATTCGGTCCGATCGACGACTACTTCATCACGATCGCGGGTGATTGGGGATTTCACATGAAGGCGCTGGAAAGATGCATAAAGCTCTGCGATGTTTTCGATACGGACAAGATACGCATCTTCGGATTCATCAAGGAGGATCCCGATCTGGACGAAAACAGGGCGGTGGAAAAGGTGAAGGAGAGCCTGATCAAGCCGCTTGAAATGGTCGAGAAGGAGGGGCTCACGCTCGTGCTGGAAAACTGCCCGCACACCTACCTGCAGTTCGGTTCTCTTACGAGTCGGGTTATCGAGGAAATCGGTTCGAAGCATTTCCGTGCTTTATGGGATCCCGCCAATGCAATGAGATCAGGCGGCAAACCCTATCCCGAGGATTACGGGAATATCCGCAGGTATATAAAACACGTTCATGCAAAGGACATATCGCTGGACGGAGAGCCGCACATGGTGCCGCTCGGCGAGGGCGTTATCGATTACGGTGGTATAGTACAGAGCCTCCTGGACGACGGGTTCTCGGGCGTACTTTCCCTTGAACCGGAATATGTCGATGAAAAAGGCGGCAGACCGGAAGGCCTTCGAAAATCATACGAGGGCATCAAGACCGTACTGAAGGAAATCGGGGTCTCGTAGAATCAAGAATGGGGGCCCGGGTTATACGAGAAACACCGTATAAACGGCGGTTGGATCCACGGCGAACCGTTTGATTAGACGGCTTATTAACTGCGGTCCCTATTCAGTTCAGGGGCCGCTTTTTTTTCAACGATTTCCAGCGCGGATTCTGCAGAACCCGCGGGTTGGCGATGCTTTCAGGGATATATCCCTCGAGTACTTCAATTATCCGTTGAACGGCGCTCGTCGCCATTCGTACCACGCATTCGGCGGTGAGCGCGGCCGAATGGGGCGTGCATATGACATTCCGGCATCGGAGGATAGGATTGTCCTCCGCGGGCGGTTCATGCTCGAATACGTCCAGCCCGGCCCCTTTGATCCTGTTTTGCTCTAGGGCCTGCACAAGGTCATCTTCGACGATCACTCCCCCGCGCGAGCTGTTGACGATAAACGCGGAGGGTTTCATCATGGAAAGGTACCGTTTCCCGACAAGGCCTTTCGTCTCGTCGGTGAGCGGAAGGTGGAGGGACACCACGTCCGCCCGGGTGAAAAGCTCCTCGAGCGGTACGAATGAAACCCACCCGGCGTAGTCCTTTTTTTTACCCTCCGGAAGGTACTCGTCGTAGGCCAGTATCTCCATCCCGAACGGGTCATGCAGGATCTTCGCGAGCCCGGAGCCTATTCGTCCGAATCCGATCACACCGGCCGTCTTCCCCATGAGATCCGCGGGTTCGTTCCTGTACCGTACACGGAAATTTCCCGCCTTTGTCTCCCGGTCCAGAAGGAAGAGCTGTTTGAAGAGGGAGAGGATAAGGGCGCAGCAGTGCTCGACAACGGAGCCGGTATTCACCCCGAGACTCGATGTCACTATGATGCCCCGTTTTGTGGCGGTGTCGAGATCGACGTTGTCAACTCCGCCGCCCGTTCTTGATATCGTGATCAGGTCGTCTGCCTGAAGGAGGAGTTCCTCATCCATCGTGATCCCGGTACGCAGCACTATGGCCCGTGCGTTCTTCATAAGCGGTGCGACGGTCTCGCGTTTCGGGTTCCCCGCCTCCACTACCGGCAATTCTTTTTCTTTCAACAGCCTGCAAGCCGCATCCTCTATCGGCTGCGGGAGTAATACGTATCCGCCGTTCAGCTCCACGCGTGTATCTCCTTTCAGCTCAGGAACCCCCGTTTTACGAGCTCATCTTTCAGTTCTTTCCTCTGCTCGTCGGTGATACCCGATATCGGACGTCGGGGTTCTCCTCCGTGGAAACCCGCAAGGTCCATCGCCGCCTTGACGCTCGCGACACCGCTCATACCCGACACGACCTTGTTCAGGCTGACTATTTTTTCCGACAGGGCGGCGGCTTCCTCTGTTTTTCCTTCCATGAACAACGTATAGAGCTTCGCGCACTCGTCCGGGAAGACGTTCGCGAGGGAAAGCACTCCGCCTATGCCGCCCGCCTGCAATACATCGAAGAAAAATCCCGCTGATCCGGCCAGCATGTAAAATTCATCTTTCGAGGCTTCGATGTATGCCTTGTAATTGCCCTTCGAGCTGTCCTTCATACCGACGACGTTCGGGTGTTCCGAAACCGTGCCGATAACCTCCGGACTTACCGTTATGCCGGAGGCCACCGAGGGATTATTGTAGATGAGCACCGGCACCGGTGAATTGTCGGCAACCTCGAGTATATAACGTTTCAGCACCTCGTCGTCTATCCGCTTTGCGAAAAAATGAGGCATGAGCAGGCTGACCAGCTGCGCCCCGATATCGGCAGCCCTGCGCGTTATTTCTATCGTCTCGTGGGTGCTTTCCATACCGGTTCCGGCCATGAAGGTTTTTTCAGGTGACCGGTGCGCAGCGACCGTTTTCAATACCTCGATCCGTTCCTTCACTGACAACGACTTGTACTCGCCGTTTGTTCCGAGTATGAAATACCCCTTGAGGCCGGATGCATTCATCTTTTCGATATTCGAGGCAAGCTGTTTGTGTGACACTTCGTCATCTTCGAAGGGCGTGGTGACCGGTGCGAATACACCGGAGAGCAATTGTACCGTCTTCATCTGTTGACCCCCTGTACGATTCCGTTTTGTGTGGGAAGGTGTAATGAATTCCTGCTCTTTGCTTTTTATTAATACTCTTTCTCGTCGTATAGCAGCCATTTAAAGATATAACCGCGCGTCCGGCCCGTCATCTGTTTCCTTGCCGAATACGCCGGGAGAATGAAAAATACATACGTGGAATAGGGAAGCTCGAAGAAGATGCGGGTATTCAGCATTGTCCGGTTTTTAACGTTGAAGGGCGGCCAGCGCCGTCCTGGCGTTTCCCAGGGTGGGACACTCGTCGATTCTTTTAAAGGTGAACCGTCCGAAACACCTCCGCTTGAACTCCAGGTAGGCGCTGTTCGCCATGCCTCCCGTGAGCACCACCTCGGTTTGAAGGGGCACCTGCTTTCCATAGAGCTCAAGCACCAGGTGGAGCGGTTCCAGTATACCGTTCAGAAGGGCGGAGAGTATATCGTCCAGCGTCGATTCGAGGGTCAGTCCGGAAAACGCCGCTTTCCGCTGTGTGATACTGTGCCGGTCGCCGGCGAGGTAGGGAGAGAAACCGACGTCCGTTTCCCTGTATCTATGGGCGATGAAATCGGACAGGTACTCCCCGTAGAAGACGTTCGGATCCATATCACCAAGGAACTCACGACGAAACCACTCAAGGGCACCTCCCCCGATGGTTATCGCGAGTATCAGCCATCTTCCGGGTACGGCATGGGTCCTGAGATACACCTTCTCGTGGGGGAGGGGCCGGTCGGTGGTGATGGTAATGATTTCGTTACTCCCTGAGATGTTCAGGATGGAACCGTTCTCCACGGCACCCGCCCCGAGCGCTCCATGGGAGGTGTCGTTCGATCCCATGATCACGGGTATGCCGCTCCTCATCCCTGTCAGTTTCGCGGCTTGTTCGGTGAGACCTCCGATTATCTCATCAGACGCAACGATACGGGGGAGTTTCGACCTGTCTATGTCCAGCTCCCCGCAGAGCTCGTCGGACCAGTTGCCCCATGCCGGCGTTTCATACAGGCCCGTGAAACTGGCGTTGGTGGGGTCGATAACGAACTTTCCTGCGAACAGTCTGTGGAGGTAGGTGTTGAGGTGTCCGAATCGAAAGGTGTCGCGGTAAATCGACGGATGGTGCTGCTTCAGCCACATGATGCTGGTCAGGGAGATGCCGCCCGGAAAAGGGAGGTTGCCGTTGATGGAGAGAAACCGCTCCCTGCCCACCCGCTTGAGTGCGATACGGGATTGCGCGGTGCTGCGCCTGTCCAGATGAATGATGGCCGGATACAACGGGTCTCCCGCACGGTTCATGGCGATGAGAGAGGGGCAGAGCACGCATATCGAAAGCACGTCCACGGTTTGAAGGTTCTCGCCGAGATTCCGTATACCGGTCTCGAAGGCACGGAGAACGGCCTCGGGGTCCATCTGCGCACGGTTCCCGTCTATACTGCAGGCATATTCCTGCCGATGAGAGCGGAGAATATGGAGGTCCTCATCCAGGATGCCCAGCTTGACCGAGCTGGTCCCGAAATCCGCGGACAGGATTTTCATCGAAGATCCCTCGTTCGATATAAAACGGATACAGTGTGTCACTAAGCTACCCGGACCAAGGTTTTCTGTCAAGAATCGAGATTTCTTACGGGTATTCAGCCAACGGCGAGGTGTGGAATCGAGCCTGTAAACCTGTTGCATTTGGCGGGACTTGTTATATAGTGATTGGGTGGCGGCATCATAAATGTAATTTGAAAAAGGAGGCGCAGGAAATGAGGAAAAAAACATTCGTTCTTTGTATCGTATTTCTTCTTCTCATGGTAGGCACGGGCACGCTCTTTGCCGGAAAGAAAGAGGAGCCCGCGGCTCCCGCGGAAAAGGCCGAAAAGCCGGCTGAAAAACCGGCACCCGCGAAGAAACCGGTGAAAAACCCGGGTACCATCATCTATGCGCGGTACGGAACCGTGCAGAGCCTCGATCCGCACAGGGCGTACGACACCTCGTCCGGCGAGGCGGTCATGAACATGTACGACACGCTCGTGGCTTTCGACGGGCCGTCCACGGACAGCTTCGTACCCGTTATCGCGGAGAAGGTCCCTTCCGTGGAAAACGGCCTCATTAAGGACGGCGGAAAAACCTACATCTTTCCCATCAAATCGGGAATCACGTTTCACAACGGCGACGAGCTGGTCCCCGAGGACGTGGAGTACACCTTCGAGCGCGCCCTGGTCACGGACCAGGACGGCGGCCCCGTCTGGATGTTCTTCGAACCCCTTCTGGGCGTTGCCGGATCCAGGGACGGGGACGGTAACATAACGATCGATATAGACGACATCATGAACGCGGTCGAGGTGGACGGCAGGAACGTGATATTTCACCTCAGCGATCCCTATCCGCCTTTCATCACGATTCTCGCACAGTATTGGTCAGGCATAATGAACAAGGACTGGATGGTCGCGAACGGAGCGTGGGACGGGAAGAGCGACGGGTGGGAGAAGTACAACAACCCGGACCAGGGCACGGAGACGCTGTACAACGTGGTCATGGGTACCGGTCCCTACAAGCTCGTGAAGTGGGAGCCCGGGGTCGAGATATCAATGACGAGGTTCGACGGTTATTTCGATCGCCCGGCTGCCGTGAAGAACGTGGTGATAAAGATCGTGGAGGAGTGGACCACGAGAAAGCTCATGTTCACGGCCGGGGACGCGGACATCGTCCAGGTCGACACGATGTACTGGCCGGAGATGGAGCGGGTCGAAGGCGCTACCATATACAAGGACCTGCCGCGTATCGAGAACACCGCCGTGTTCTTCAACTTCGACATCAACATGGAGGCGAACCAGGCCGTGTGGAGCGGCAAGCTCGACGGCGAGGGCATACCGTTCGATTTCTTCGATGACCCTGATGTCAGAAAGGGATTCGCCCACGCGTTCGACCACGATACCTACGTGAAGGACGCATTCCTGGGGTACGCCGAAACCCCGAACAGCCCGGTACCCAAGGGGCTTCCCTACAGGGACGCTGGCCTTCCCATTTACGAGTACGACATGCGGAAGGCGGAGGAGCACCTGAAAAAGGCATGGGGCGGCCGGGTGTGGGAAAAGGGCTTCAAGCTGTCGATCCTGTACAACACGGGCAACGACCAGCGCGAGATCGCCTGTCAGATGATCGAGGAGAACGTGGAGTCCCTGAATCCGAAGTTCCAGATCGAGATACAGAATGTTGACTGGGGCAATTACCTCAACATGATGGTTCAGAAGAAGTGCGGGCTCTTCGTGATCGGATGGGTCATGGACTATCCGGACCCCCACAACTTCGTGCACCCCTACATGCACTCCCGGGGCACGTTCGCGGAGTGGCAGAACTACAGCAACCCCGAGGTGGATAAACTCGTCACGAAGGGGATCAAGACGGTGGACCCCGGGATGCGCGAGGACATCTACTACGAGATAGAGAAAACCTACTACACGGACATTCCCGGATTCATGCTGAGCCAGTCGCTCTACCGCGTACACGTACGTGACTGGATCAGCGGCTATTTCTGGAACCCGGCACGCGATCAGATGATGCTCTTCTCGATTTTCGACAAGGAAGACTGAGAATCAATTCGCCGGAGGTGCCGCGCGCAGGCGGCTCCTCCGGATTGCATTCAGGAAAGCGAGAGAGGTTGAACGGGTGATTTTTATCCTGATTTGGGGGGAACGATAATCCCGGAGCTTCACATGCGGGGTGACCGGGTCGTCCGGGGCGGAAAGCATGAACTATCTGAATTACATACTCCGCAG
>Ga0180431_10000722_pt1 | contig 47143 bp, 35 predicted proteins | sample SS_ome_11_FD_132459 | JGI IMG/M metagenome (GOLD analysis project Ga0180431, IMG submission 132459) | Hypersaline lake sediment archaeal communities from the Salton Sea, California, USA - SS_1_MS_1 metaG | ecosystem: Environmental > Aquatic > Non-marine Saline and Alkaline > Hypersaline >... | reverse complement strand
CGTCTTCCCATGATCCACATGACCTATCGTCCCTATGTTCACGTGAGGCTTCGTGCGTACAAACTTCTCCTTCGCCATTACCCACACCCTCCTACAATGCGCCGCTCCCTCGTCGGCTCGTTCCTAACGGTGCGTCTTTTGAACCTGTGGAGCCCACGATCGGACTCGAACCGATGACCTTTTGCTTACCATGCAAATGCTCTACCAACTGAGCTACGTGGGCTCGAATGCCTCCCGGCTTGACGCCGGATGATTCCAAGGTCCGGTCTCTGCATAGTTGGAGCGGGAAACGGGATTCGAACCCGCGACCCTCAGCTTGGAAGGCTGATGCTCTAGCCAACTGAGCTATTCCCGCGCCGACGACGAAGGGCACACATATCCCCGGCAACGATCTCGCGAGGGACATGAACCCATCCCCGGCAACATCCGTTCGCTCTAGAAACGCAGGGGATGACCCGTCATCTTACCTGCGAGGGGCGGCGGTTCCGTGATTTGAGTCTCCCCTGTCCAATATCGATTGGGACAAGTGCCCGAGACTCCTTTGCCAACGCCTCCCCTTGAGCGATGATGGTTTGTTGGCCTTTTTCGTTTTAGGTCCGAAGACCAGAACGTGGATCCCTGCAGGGCCTATGGTGGGGAGGAGAGGATTCGAACCTCTGAAGGCGTCGCCAGCAGATTTACAGTCTGCCCCCTTTGACCGCTCGGGAACCTCCCCCATAACCATTCGCCGCCGCTTCGCGTCATCGGCGAGAGTAGTGAACAAACAAGCACACTACGGCGGCGCGCCCACTGAGGAACAACCAAGTCCGACTTCTCGCGGACGCCCATCCTGGAGCTGGCGAGAGGACTTGAACCCCCAACCTCCTCATTACAAGTGAGATGCTCTACCATTGAGCTACGCCAGCCCAGCCAAGAGCTTTCCCAAAGTAAATATGCAAGATAACAAAGCCCTCCGGAAGTGTCAACAAAAAAATCGCCCGATTGCATCACTTTTTTCCACCCGGCGCGGCCGAATTCGCGCCCACCGTCGACGTTCGGCCGGTCGCGAGCAGGCTCGATTCCCCACTCTTGGCCCCCGCGAGCATCGACCGCAATCCCGAGCATCGCGGGATACTGTTGAGTGGGGTCGTTTCTCCAACGTTGGTCCCCGCCTCCTGTTGGGGCAATGTTATGCCTGGCAATAGATTAGACAATCCTCGAGGGCGGGATGGGCGAACCGGAACTTGCGGCTTCAGCCCCCAAACACAGAGCGGCTTCGCAACTGCCATTGTGACACCATTGCCGCCCTTGCAAATAGTTGCTAATAAAGACATCCGGCGTGCTAACGCCAAAGCGCTACGCCACAGTGGCGGTTTGTTGTCCAGAGCTGGACCCTGTCGCTCCCAGGAAGGCCCACTTCCATCGACTACCTCTTTCTATACCTCTTTTATATATACCTCTCTTCTACATCTCTCAGGAGGAGGATTCTGCGGTATATCATATGAACCGACGAAGGAGCCCGCTCACCGTTTCCTCGAATCCTCCCTCGGCCTTCAGACGGTGGGCGCGCTCTTGCGCCCACCGGCGACGGCGCGTATCGTCCATGTCTTCCAGACGGCGGAACAGACCCGTCCGCCGGCCGATGACGTAAGTGTCCCGGTCCTCCGGGTCCAGTGACAAGAACTCGTCGAGTCTGGCGAGAATCTTGTCTTTGTCATCGGGCAGCTGTCCTTCGACTTCCATCAGGAGATTCAGGATGTGGTCGCTCACGACGCGTGAACCGACTCCCTCCAGCTGTTCGATGAAAAGACGGATCTCCTCGACGGTCTCGACGTCGTTCGGAGGCTCGAACTCACCCCTCTCCACCTGATCCGCCAGAGGGACGCCTTCGGGAACGGCCAGACTGCGCAGCCGGATGAAGTGAGGATCGATCTCGTTCAACACTCGGGCCGTTTCCTCGGCATGCTTCTTCGAGAGCGCCCGGCCGCCGAGTCCCGGCATCACGTACTCCGAAAGTTCCAGACCCGCCTCGAGGACCCGCCGCCCTCCCGCAATGTGCTTCTCGGCCGTGCATCCCTTCCGAACCAATCGAAGAACCTCATCGCTTCCGGATTCCAGGCCCACGTGCACGCGGTCCAGCCCCACCTCCCGCAACATCCGCAGGTCTTCCACGCTCCGCCGCGCAAGCGTTTGAGAGCGCGCGTAGCAGGTCACCCGCTCGATGGAGGGGAAGGCCTCCCTCAGCGCCCGGAGAATCGTTGCAAGATCGTCGGGCTTCACAACCAGGCTGTCCGCATCCTGGAGGAAGGCGGACGACCCGCCGCCCGACAACCAGAGGAGGAGAGATCGAATCGGAAGGCTGAGACCCGGTCCGTGGAGCAGCCGGCCCAGAACCTCGGGTGGAAACGCGCCGCCGTAGCCCAGGTTCGCCGACATCTGCTTGAGGAGGTCATACCCTCGCTTCATGGCGTCGATGTCGGACAGAACTTCGTCGACGGTCCTGCGAGAGAATCGAGTATCCTTGTAGACGGGGCAGAAGGTGCACCGATTCCAGGGACAGTTCCGCGTGACCCGGATGAGGAGCGACGTGGCCTCGCTCGGCGGCCGGATGGGACCCTGTTCGAAATGGATATTGTGCTCAGGCTGTTTCATCGTCATCGCTCGGCGGACCTCCGTGAACACTTCCATGGTAGCCGAATGGGCGAATGGGAGAAAGGGAGAATGGGCAACACGGCAACAAGGCGAAGCGGCCGGCCCGAGCATGCAGCGAGAGGCCATGACTGCGGAAGGTTCCGGCGGGAACTCATTTTCACACTTGTTACTGGATTGGCCAGCCCGTAGAGTGATTCTTTGTCTGGCACTGTCGCTCGCGGAATGTCATCCTAACGCATTCCGGGCGGACAGCGCGTGCAATGGTGGAAGGATGATCCATGGACCCTGCCCCTTCCCGAGAACATGCTGAGCGCCGGCCCCGACGTTCGGGACACCTCGTCCCCCCTTTTCTTTATGCCGTGTTCGGCCTGATCACCACATACCCACTCTTGCTGCAGGTCAAGACTCACGTCATAGGAGGCGGTGGCGACTCCCGGATCTTCCTCTGGAACCTCTGGTGGACCCGAAAGGCCCTGTTGGATCCATCCCTTTCTCTTTTCTTCACGGACTACCTGCACTACCCTGCCGGAACGAGTCTCGCCTTCCACACACTCTCTTTGTTCAACGGAATACTCGGGATTCCACTCCAAGCGATGTTCGGTCTGCTTGGAGCGTATAACGTCCTGATCCTGCTGGGATTCGTCCTGGCTGCATGGGGCATGTATCTTCTGGTCTATTCCCTGACGGAACATCGCGCGGCGTCCGTTCTTGCCGGGATCGCTTTCGGCTTCTCTCCCTTTCACGTTGCCCATTCCATGGTTGATCTCAACGTCGCCAGCATCCAGTTCATCCCGTTCACCCTGTACTTTCTTATTCGGTGGAGGAAAGGCGGTGCATGGAAGAATGCGGCACTCGCCGGCTTCTTTCTTGGCCTCACGGGGCTCTGTCATCTGTACTACCTGCTGTATCTGGGAGGTATCCTGGGGGTACTGGCTGTCGTGTGGATGCTGCCGGCTTTTGCCCAGAAGTCTAGGCGAAGAACCGTTGTGGGATTCGCGACCGTTGGTGTAATCGCGGCCTGTGTTGTTGGCCCTGTTCTCGTCCCGATGGTGAGAACGGTGGCAGTGGATGTGAGTGTGATCAACCCCGGACGCCAGGAGGCCTATTCCGCCGATCTTCTAGCTTACGTCTTGCCCTCTCCCTACCAACCGCTCCTCCGGCAATGGTTGCTCCCGCACTATGTGGCGCTTCCGGGCAACCTCTTCGAGAATACGGTTACGCCCGGGTTCCTTGTGATGGGCCTGGCCGGGTTTGCCGTCTGGGGAAAGAGCAAGTTGAAGGACAGGCGGCGCTTTGTGTGGTTGATGCTTGCGCTTGCCGCCTTCATCGTCTCGCTCGGTCCGTCACTTCAAGTGGGGGGAACAACTGTTGGCAAATCCGGGTACCTCCCATATCGCTGGCTGATTCAGAGCATTCCCGTCATCTCACAAGCCAGGGTACCTTCTCGTCTCGCAATCTTGGTCAGCTGCTCACTCTCGGTCCTGGCCGCCTTCGGCTTGATGGATCTTCTGAAGAGAATGAGCCCCCCCCGGCAAACCGGAAAGCGGGCGGGTGTTCTGATCCTGGTGTTTTCCCTCCTCATCGCGGAGTTGTGGGCCGCCCCGCTCCCAACGCGGGCAATGCCCATCCCCGGTTTCTTTCGTGAGATGGCCGACGACGGCGAGGACTATGCGATCCTTCAAATCCCCGTTGAGGGCTGGCAGCCTGCCGTTCTCGGCATGTACTACCAGACGACGCACGAGAAGCCGCTTTTTGTGGGTGCACTCGCGCGGGATCAGGTCGTGGACACGCAAGCTCTTCTGGAGTGGGAAAGCAATCCGATGGACTATGCGTTCATGCTGCGATATCACGTCCGCTACGTCGTCCTGCTGACACCGGATGGCACACTCCCCTGGCAGCAGGGGCTAATGAAGGAATTCGATGCTCTCCCTTGGCTAACGCGCGTGGCCAGGGATGAGACTCTGATCGTGGCATACAGAGTCTCCTGGCCCGGTGACTAGGCGACCTTTTCCGAAAACCGAGAGCCGAGGGCCGGAACATCTGCCCTCGGGCCGGGCGCGGTGAAGGTTCGCCGGATCGAAAGCCGCAGCGTGGGCTCTTCCAACGTCGCGAGCCGTCACCCTCCTCGACGATCATCATCCCCCATTCACGCCGTGGCCGAGAGACGCTGAACCTTTGCGGCGCCGCAAGGCCCGTGCACCTGAGCGGCTACTCCCACGTTGACATTGTATCCCGAATGCTCGAGAATAGAGCCTCGTTATTGTCCCGAACCGTTGAGGCCGCGATGAATACACAGACACACACTGCAGATACCGCACCGACCGCGGCCGAGACCGAACGGCCCAGAAGACCGATTCCCGAACACCGCTACCGGATCGGCAAGGGGCTGGCCGCGCGAATCGCCTGGCGGGGACTCCGCAACATCCTGATGAAACGTCCCATCCTCCTCCCCTTCGAAGTCACCCGGAGCTGCAACTGCAATTGCCGTCATTGCCAGCTCGGCGGGATGATCCCCGGCGAGAAACAGGCGGGGCCCAATCACTACGCGTCGTTGGTGAAGGCGATCCGGCCCGCCGCCTCGCAGATTTCCGGCGGCGAGCCCCTTCTTCGCTCCGACGTCGTCGACATCGCTCGCGCGATCAAGCAACCCGACGGGCTCCCCTACCTGATCTTCGTGACCAACGCGGCCCTTCTGACAGAAGACAAGTATCTCGATCTGAAGGACGCCGGCGTGAACCAGTTTTCCATCTCTCTCGACTTCCCCGACAATCGCCACGATGCCTTTCGCGGGTACCCGGGGCTCTTCGAACATCTCTCCGTGTTTCTTCCCGACCTGGCTCGGAAGTACGGCTTCGGCGACATTGTGATGAACACGGCGATCCAGCGTGAGAACCTTCCCCATCTGATGGAACTGATCGACCTCGCCCGTTCCTGGGGGGTCTGCATCTCCTTCAGCGCCTATACGCTGCTTCGGACCGGAGAGGAACGCCTCGACATCAAACAACCCGAGGACCTGTCGCTTCTCAGGCAAACGCTGGAGAACGTCATCTCCGCCAAATCGAGGGGCGCGCCCGTCATTACGCCAGACGCCGTCCTTCGGCGAACGTACCGCTATTTCGAGAAGGGAAGCCTCCCGAACTGTGCCGCCGGGCAGAGATCCGCCTGCGTGATGCCGAACGGGGACCTCGTTCCCTGCGCGTATTTCCCCACAACCGCCTTCGAAACCCAGAAGGAGATGCTGCGGGAGTTCACTCGCGGGAATCAGTGTGGAAAGTGCCTGGTGTCGGTGAGAGCCTACACGGAGCAGTCGGTGAAGGATCTTCTCTTCGGCTCGCTGCGCGCATACCTGCAGCGCAGAAGAGCTCGCCGTTCATAGCCTGCCACGCCGGCGAAACAGCCAGCCGGGTCTATTCGGAGTTGTCCGCATCGGTGACAGCGAAAATACTCTTCTCAATGAAAGCGTAAACGGGGCAGGCTTTGCACTCCTCGGCCGTGGCGCCGCAGCCGGTTCCACCCAGGCGCCAACAGGGGGACAGGCCCACCGGGAATCGCTCGCAGCTCTTGCGCTCGGTCTCGGAACAGCTCTTGATCTTCCAGCAGGGAAGCTGGGCAAAGAGAGCGCGAATCCCCGCGAAGTTCAGCCCGTGTTCCTGAATCAGCTTTCGGATCACATCCACGACTTTGAGGTCGTTGAGAGAATAGAGGCGGCGGCCGCTACTGGTTCGAGAAGAGATCAGAAGACCCTCGCGTTCGTAAAGCCGCAACGTCGATTCCGACACGCCCAGCTTCTTCGCTGCCACACCGATGGTCATGATCGGCTCACAGTTACTGGGAATCTCCATCTCGTACCCTCCTCGCGCCATCGTCCGCGGGATCCCCCACCTCGATTGAACCTATGCAGCGGAAGCGTGGGCGCGAAATGCCGGGGTCCACGTGCCAGACCAGAGGGGTTCACCCCAAGGTACAACGATAACTGAGATCTGTCAACCGCACATCGTCGGCAAAGCAATGATTGAGACCTGCCAACCGCACATCGTCGGCAAAGTAATGTTCGAGACCTGCCAACCGCACATCGTCGGTGAAGCAACGATTGAGACCTGCGAACCGCACATCGTCGGTGAAGCAACGATTGAGACCTGCGAACCGCACATCGTGGGCACACCCCGGCTGCCCCGCCCCCGGCGCAGCGGATCTGCGGGCGGCCCGTTCGGTCCGGCGCTACGATCACTGCACCCGGACCCAGACGTTTCTCGACCGGGGCCCGTCGAACTCGCAGAAGAACACGGCCTGCCACGTTCCCAGGCAGAGGCTCCCCCCACGGACAATGATCGTCACCGACGGCCCCACCAGCGTCGTCTTGATGTGAGAATCGGCGTTCCCCTCCGCATGTCGGTAGTGAGGGCTCTTGGGAAACGCCTTGGACAGCGTGCCCTCGATGTCGTCGCATACCGAGGGATCCGCCCCTTCGTTGATGGTCACCGCGGCCGTCGTGTGAGGCACATACACCACGCAGATACCGTCCGATACTCCGGATCGTCTAACCGCGTCTTGCGCGTCCTCGGTGATATCGATCATCTGGCATCTCGAACTCGTCTTGACTCCGAATTCCATCATCTTCCAACCTCCCTGCTCGCGCCGTTGAGCGACTTGCGTCCGGTGCTTTCTGATTCGCCCGGCGGAGATCCGATGTACATCCCAACCGTTCGTCGGGGCACAGTCGCCGCGACGTATTCTACACCTTGCCCGCACAAGGGGCCGACCACAAAATTCAATGAGAATGCGAATAGCTGTTGACAGACGATCAAGATCTGCTAAGCTTTGGGTTGGAAGGGTCACGAACCAGAGCAACCGATCCATAGGGGGGCGAGAATTTCTTGCCATATTGCTTTGGGCGTCGTGGCCCTTCCTTTTTGTCCGCTCCTCGGCGCTGCCATGCCGGTCTGCGGATCGTTCCGCTGGCGTGAACCGTCGGGATTCCGCCCCGATCCTCTTGAACATGAATGGACGAATCGACCGAGCCGCACGATTTCTGAGGGATGCCCGTCACGCCGTCGCTTTGACCGGCGCCGGGGTATCCGCCGAAAGTGGGATCCCCACGTACCGCGGTGAAGGGGGATTCTGGCGGAAATACGACCCCGACCGTTACGCGAGCTATGATTACTTCCTTCAGGACCCATCCTATTACTGGCGCTTCTTTTTGGAAATCCGTCACCCTCTTCTTGAGAAGTCCAGACCCAATCAGGCCCATCTTTGCCTTGCCCGCCTCGAGGCGGATGGGCGACTTGTCTCGGTGATCACGCAGAACATCGACGGGCTGCATCAGGCTGCGGGCTCCAAGACGGTGAGGGAGCTCCACGGATCCGCGCGCCTCGCCCGCTGCATGAGCTGCAAAACCGAGTACACGATCGATGAAGTTCTCCCCGCAGAGAGTGCGGAAATTCCTCCACGCTGTGAAGGGTGCGGAGGGGTGGTGCGCCCAGGCGTCGTCCTCTTCGGCGAGTCTCTCCCGCCGGACGTGTTGGACCGGGCCATCGCGGAAGCCCAGGCTTCCGATCTACTGATCACGATAGGCAGCTCGCTCACCGTGTATCCCGCGGCGGCGATTCCCGAGATCGCGCGCGCCGGGGGAGCCAGACTCATCGTCGTCAACGTGGACCCCACCCCGGTGGATCTGGTGGCGGACGTTGTGTTCCACGCCCGAGCCGGAGCCATCCTCCCACAGATCCTGGCGCGGATCTGAGGAACGGCAATCCTAGTCACAGATTGCACAGATTACACGGATGGATGTGACACGGAGTCTCGAGCTCATCGCCGAGACTCCGAAAAGAACCGGGGTGTTCTCCGTGGTGGAGGTTTGTGGCTCCTTCCGATGCTCTTGTCCAAGCTCAACTTTCGACTCTCAACTTTCGACTTTCCGCATTCCCCTCGGGTCGGCCGCGGGGAAGGTCCGCCGGAGCGACGACAGGACGAGGGATCTTTCAACGCCGCGAGGTACTACCCTGCTCGCCGATTCGAATCCCCCATTCTCGCCGTGGAGGAGAGACGCCGGACCTTTCCCGCGGCAAAAGGCCCGTGCGAGAGATGCGAAGGCCGAGAGCCGAAGCGCTCGCTTCCCCTTCCTATTCCGCAGAATCTGTGTCATCTTCAGGATTGGGTGTCGTCCGTGGATGTCCCAGACCGGAGAGCCAATTATGAAGAAGCGGAAATTGCGAGTTCGATTCGGCCGCAAGTTCTACGAGCGTGTCTGCCTTCTGACCCCCGACCGGGCGGATGCCCGGGATTTCGACCTGACCGCCTACTTCGGACCGGCCGGCCGGGGTCTCCCGGTTCCGCGCAAGGCGGACTATTCACGAGAGGTGGGTCCCGTGGGCGATCAACGGGAGACGGGATCCTGCGTCGGGTGGGCAGTGGCCCACGGGCTTCGGCGGTGGCTCACCGGTCTTGGGGCCGGGGCGCCGCGGCTCTCGGTGCGATTTCTCTGGATGGGCACCAAGGAGGTGGACGTCTGGGCCTTGAACGTGATCAACGACCTCGCCGGCACCAGCATTCGAAGCGCCCTCAAGGTCCTGAACCGGACCGGCGTGCCACTGGAAAAATACTATCCATTCGACCGCGATCTCGTGCGGTGCGACCCCGACGAGTGGAATGAGATGATCGCCGACGCCAACGAGCACCGCATCGGGCGCTACTACGGCCTGGACGACACCCGCGCCATGGAGATCCAGCTCGCCCACAGCGGTCCCTTCGTGTGTGGCGTACCGGTTCACGAGAACTTCAGCCGCTTTGAAGTGCCCGGGATCATCCCTGAACCGAAGGGAAGGCTGTGCGGCGGACATGCCATCCTGGTCGTCGGGCACGATCAAGACGCCCGCCTCTTCACGTTTCTGAATTCCTGGGGCCGAAAGTGGGGAAAGCGGGGTTTTGGCCATCTCACCTATGACTGGATGGAGAAGTACGCGCACAGCGCTTGGGCGGCCGCGCGACTCCACTCTCAGTGATGCCGAGGGCGCGCCGGAGCGCAGTCGGGCAATGGAACCATCGATCCCTGAAGGCGGCGGTTCTACGAAGGGAGGACGGATATCGGGCTTGTACCCATTCTGGCGCTTTCCGTGGGCCTGGCGATGGACGCGTTTGCCGTGTCTCTCGCCATCGGGATCACCACGTTCTTGACGTCCCGAAAGCAGACGGCCCGCATTGCGCTGACATTTGGCGGCTTTCAGTCCGCGATGCCGGTTCTGGGATGGGTCTTCGGTAGGGCCCTTATCGGCCCTCTGTCGAAACTGGATCACTGGATCGCGTTTGCCATTCTCGCCGGACTCGGGATCCACATGATCGCAAACGCCCTTCGCAGCAGGCCTGCGTTCTCATCGGATCCGACCGGCGGATTCGTGCTTGTGGGTTTGGCCGTGGCCACGAGCATCGATGCCCTGGCCGCCGGGTTCTCGCTTGCCATGGTCCGATCCCCGATCCTGTTGCCCGCCGTGTCGATCGGACTGGTCACGGCCGTTCTTTCGACGGGGGCCATCATCATCGCAAAGCGCCACGGCCCCCGCCTGGGAAAATGGGCAGCGCTCACCGGGGGCATAACCCTAATCGCCATCGGCATTCATGTACTCGTGCGTCACCTCACCGCAGGATTCTAGCCTGGAGAGATTCTATCCGCGCCGGCGCGTCGTTTTCCCGCCCCGCGGGCGAGCGGGTTTCGCTTTCTTCGCCGGCTTCGCGCGTTTGGCCGTCTTGGCGGGTTTGGCCAGGGGAATGAACTCACTTGCAGCAAGCGGGATGGGTTCGCCGCGGGCGATTCTCCGGTCGTCGAACTCCCACAGCGCAGTCTGGACCTCGTCGTAAAGCAGATCCAGAGAACGTCTCCGGCGAGCGTTCTCCTCGTAGTTGGCCTCGGCCGCCAGCCATCCGGCCAGCTGATCCAGGGCCTCGTAAGGAATTTCCCGAATCGCTCCGTCGGCCTTCTTTGCCGCCTGTTTTATGGATTTCTCAAGTTCATCCGGGATAGCAACGATGTTCTCGATGAGTCTCATTTGAGGCGTGGTAAGGCGAACCTTTACCAGATTATCCATCCAACCCTCCCAACCGTCGGCCCGCGGCACCACTCCTCCACCGAGCAGCCGAAGCATAGCACATCGCCGAGACCGTGTCAACACTTATGGCCCGACAAACCTTATTTCCTCCTCTCTCCACAACCAGATCCAAGTCACCCCGTCGGCCGACTTCTCCTCATCCTGCCGGAACGGTTTCAATCCCGTTCAAGAACCACCCTTCTTCCCAAGGAAAACCCTGTAATCCCAAGAATATGCTATTCCGATGCGCGAGCGCCGGTCGAGAACATCCCCGACCGGACGGTTTGTTTCCCCATACCCACCGCATTGACACCCCCCGGGCCGGGTGATACTCTCATGGCATGAAGGCGAGTGCGAAAGAGCCGGTAACGGGGAGGACGGATCGGGTGACCATGGACCGGATTGCACCGAAAGTGATTGAGCGCATCGACCGGATTCTTCTGGGCGCGCAGGACGATAAGCGAAAACATCTTCTCGAGCATGAAGTCTACGAAATCCTCGGACTCGTTGGAATCCGCGTGCCCCGGCACCGTTTCATCAAGAAGGACGAGAGTATCGGACCGGAGCACCTGCAGGCCTTCACGCGCCGCGAGCTCTTTATTAAGGTCGTGTCGCAGGATATTCTCCACAAGGCCCGCGTGGGTGGAGTCAAAAGGATCGCCAACGATGCCCAGGTGGCCCGATGGACGATAGAGGGGATGCGCAGAGACATCCCCCTTCACCCGTCCTTCGCCACCGCACCCGAGATCGAGGGTTTCCTTCTCGTCGACCGCATCCTTTACTCGGAGGAACTGGGAAACGAGCTGCTGATCGGATTCAAGGAAAATCACGCCTTCGGTCCCGTACTTTCCTTCAGTAAGGGGGGCTCGGACGCCGAGCACTTCGCCCGCCACTACTCCGTTCCAAACCTGAAACTCGTCCCCCTGAGCCTCGCCGAGTGTAGAGCGCTCATCGAAGAAACGCGTATCGTCATCAAGTATCGTGAGGAAGACAAGCTCGACTACGTGGACAAGCTGGCCGACGCCATCTGGAAGCTGAGCCAGATTGCGTTTCACTACTCGAGCTTCAACCCGGCGAACCCGCCGTACGTCTTCACCGAGTTCGAGACGAATCCTATCATCTTCGATCGGAACCGCAATCTGATCGCTCTGGACGGGCTGGCCTGTGTTCTTCCGAATGAAAAGAGTCATGCCGCGGCCTCGCAGGTGGATGTCTCCAATCTCGAATACTTCTTCAAGCCCGAAGGCGTTGCGGTGGTAGGGGTTTCCGCAACGGACAGCGGCAAGATGGGCAACATCATCGCCGACCTGCTCGCCAAGATGGGAAGGACGGATCTGTACCTGGTCAATGTCAAGGGCGGTAGCACCACGGTGAGGGGGGAAACCCATCCTCTTTACCGGTCGCTGACCGAGATTGACAAGACCGTCGACCTTGCCGTCGTCGCCGTGCCCGCCGGACAGACGCTTCCGGTCATCCGGGAATGCCGGGAAAAGCAGGTCAAGGCCGTGATTCTGATTCCGGGAGGCTTCCGGGAGACAACGGGCGAAACCTCACTGGAGGAACAGATTCGCCGGACGCTCGAGGGAAGTGGGACCCGGGTGGTCGGTCCGAATTGCCTCGGAGTCATCTATGCCTCGGCGAAGGATGAAGCCGGCATTAACACCTTCTTCATCCCCGAGCAGAGGGTCGATTTCATTCCCAGCGCCGACAGCAACGTGGCTCTAGTGACACAGAGTGGAGCCATGGGCGTCACTGTTCTGGACCAGCTCAAACACGCTCCCTATCTCAAGGCCCTTGTGAGCTACGGGAACCAGCTGGACGTGGACCCCGGCGACCTGGTCGCCTACTTCGACGGCGACCCGGAGATCAAGGCGATCGCCGCCTATATCGAAGGTTTCCGGCCCGCGGGCGGAAGAGCTTTCTTCGACGCCGCCCGGCGGGCGAAGAAGCCTATCGTCGTGTACAAGGCCGGCAGGACGGACGCGGGCTCAAGGGCCGCCGCGTCTCACACGGCTTCGATGACGGGAGAGTATGAAGTCGCGAAGTCCGCCTTCCTCCAGGCCGGCGTCATCGTGACCGAGCATATCCTTCACCTGACGGACCTGCTCAAGGCCTTTGCCCTTGTTGGAGACAAGACGTTCTCCGGGCGCCGGGTGGCGGGGATCGTGAATGCGGGATTCGAGAGTACATACGCCGCGGACAGCATCGGGGATTTGGAGCTGGCGTCATTCTCCGAGGACACGGTCCGCACGTTGCGGGACGCCCTGCCCCCCATTGTCGCGATCCACCCTTTCCTCGATCTCACTCCCATGGCCGACGACGTCCTCTTTGAGCGCTGTATCGAGCTGGTTCTCTCCGATCCGAATGTGGATTGTCTCTTCATCTCCATCGTTCCGCACACCACGGCGCTCAGCACCGTCAGACAGGAAATGGAGAGCCGGAAGGAGAATCTCGCCACCCGCATCATCCGTCAGACAAAACAGTCTCTGAAGCCGATTGTCGTGTCGGTGAACGCCGGAGATCTGTACAGCCTGTTCGTCAACACCCTGGAAGAGGGCGGCGTTCCCACCTACCCTACCGCCTGGCGCGCCATGCAGTGTCTGAATTCGCTGGTGGGCTGGAACCTGACACGTGAGTCTCCGTTCCGGGACGGAGACTGATCCTCGGCAATCCGCACGGCCGCAAGCTCGTTCTTGAGGCCCGGCCCCGGGATCCCGGCGCACGGAGAGGCGCGAAACAGGTGTGACCTTGACAGCCCTGCGTCCCTTCACGTAAGGTCTCCACGGTTCCAACTTGCCTGAAGAAACCGCGCCGGGCGCAGAGGGCAAAGTCGCCATATGGCCACTCCGTCTGAAATCGATCGAGCCCTGAACGGGATTCGTGTTCTCGATCTTTCGAGGATCCTTGCCGGACCCTATTGCACGATGATCCTGGGGGACCTGGGTGCGGAAGTGATCAAGGTGGAGCGCCCCGGCACGGGCGACGACACCCGAACCTGGGGACCGCCTTTCGCAGGCGGCGAGAGCGCTTACTATCTCTGCTGCAATCGGAACAAGAAATCGATCACGGTCGATCTCAAGAACCCGCGCGGTCTGGAGCTGATCAGGGAATTCGCGAAGGTCTCCGACGTCCTGGTTGAGAACTTCACGCCGGGCCTCATGAAGCGCTTCGGGCTGGACTACGAGTCCCTGCGCAGGATCAATCCCCGCCTTGTCTACTGTTCGATTACCGCCTACGGTCAGGATGGCCCCTACCGCGATCGTCCGGGTTACGATATGGTTCTCTCCGCGGTCGGAGGGTTGATGTGGATCACCGGCGAGCGAGGAGGGGAACCGGTCAAAGTCGGCGTGGCCATCACGGACGTCGTCACCGGCGTCCACGCATCAGGTTCCATCGTGGCCTCGTTGTTCTGGAGGGAACGCTCCGGTCGGGGCCAGTACATCGATGTGAGCCTCCTCGACGCCCAGGTTTCCTGCCTGGCCAATATCGCCAGCAATTACCTGGTGTCCGGTCAAGAGGCCCAACGCTGGGGCACACAGCACGAGTCCATTGTCCCCTACCAGGTCTTCCCAACGAAAGACCGTCCCATCGCCATCGGGGTGGCCAATCAGAGAATCTGGAAACGCTTCTGCGAACTGGTCGGCAGGGAGGAATGGCTCACCGACCCCCGATTTGAAACCAATCCGAAGCGCGTGGAGAACCGGGAAGTGTTGATCCCCCTCGTTGCCGAGGTGATGAAGGAGAAAGCGTGCGATGATTGGGTGGCGTCGTTTGTGAAGGCGGCGATTCCCTGCGGGCCGGTCAACACGATGGAGAGCCTTTTCGCCGACCCACAGGTCCTCCACCGCCGCATGCTTGCCGAGATCTCACACCCTACCGTGGGATCCCTCCGCCTGGCAGGGATCCCGATCAAGTATTCAGAGACCCCGGGGATCGTTTCCCTCCCTCCGCCGTTGGTCGGCGAGCATACCGATGAAATCCTTGCGGACGTGCTGGGGTATGGACCGGAGAAAATCGAGGAATTGAGAGAGCGGCAGGTCGTTTGAGACCACCCGCCCCCGTGAGGCGGATTCCTTCGAGAAGCCCCGTGTCACCCCGCGCGCGGGCCAGATCGTTCTTGACAGTGTTTGGTGAAGCAGTGAGAATCATTGTGTCTTTTGGTCAGGTCGAACACCGGATGCGAGCAAAGGCGGCGAAACGATGAGCATTCCCGGAACGAGCACCAAGGAAGACGTCTGGATTAACACCTCCTGCGGGGGGTGCTACGCTCAGTGTGGTGTCCGGGTCCACCGGGTCGACGGAGTGGTGGTGGATATCGAGGGCAACCCCGATTCCCCCGCCGGAAGCGGGAGGATCTGCGCCAAGGGCACGGCTCAGCTGATGACTCTCTACGACCGGCATCGCATCAACCATCCGGTCAGGAGAACGAACCCCGAGAAGGGCGTGGGAGTGGATCCCAAGTGGGAGCGCATTTCCTGGGAGGAAGCCTTCGATATCATCGTGTCGAAGTTCAAGAACATGAAGGATCCCAGGGGGACCTATTTCCAGGCCACTACGGTCCAGACCAGCGAGATCCGGTTCGCCGTCATCGCTTTCATGAAAGCCTGGGGCTTCAGGAACTACTGGGTCTCCGGCGGCGGGCTCTGGTGCGGCAACGGTGCCCATTTCATGAACGGGATCATGCACGCGGCGTGGTCCATCATCCCAGACTGGAATTACAACAACTACACGATCTACTTCGGCTGCTCAAAAGGTCACGGAGCGGGCCACGCCGCGTTGCAGACCGCGCAGTGGGTCGCGGATGCGCGAGCCAGGGGAATGAAGGCGGTTGTGTTTGATCCGTTCCTCTCCACACAGGCATCCAAGGCACATGAATGGGTTCCGATTCGCGTGGGCACGGACGGTGCCGTGGCCCTGGGGATGATCAACGTCATCCTGAACGAGCTTGGAGTTCGGGACGATGAATACCTCAAGCTGAAGACCAACGCCCCGTACCTGATCGGCCCGGACCGGCACTACGTGCGCGATTCCCGCACTCACAAGCCGCTCGTCTGGGACCCCCGGGATGCGAGGGCCAAGACCTTCGACGACGAATCCATCCTCGACTATGCCCTCGAGGGCCGCTTTGAGGTCAACGGCATGCCCTGTCACCCGGCTTTCCATCTGTTCAGGGAGCACGTCAAGGAGAACTACCCGCTGGACAAAGTGGAGAGAATCACCAGCGTGCCGCAGGCGACAATCCGACGGGTGGCGAAAGAGTTCGCGGAGGCGGCCCAGATCGGAAGTACGGTCACCATCGACGGGCGGAAGCTGCCGCTGCGACCGGCGGCCGCCATTTTCTTCCGGGGCAGCCAGGGACACGTGAATTCCGGCTGGAACTGTCTGGAAATCGACCTCCTCAATCACATCGTGGGCGCGGCGGACGTTCCGGGCGGCGCCATGGGCCATGGCCCCCCGGTGTCTCACGGCCATCCCGACACCGGAAAACCGGAGACGATTCCCTTTTCCTGCCCGGACGGCCTGATGGTCGTCAAGGGGTGGGTCTATGACCACAAGCCCTATCCGCTGAGAGAACCCAAGGCTCCCACGAGACTTGATCTGCAGGACATGTTCCCCTGCTCGGTGTACAACGCTTTCACCATTTGCAGCCCCGAGTGGGAAAAATACCTCGAGGACTTCAAGATTCCCTACCGGCCGGAGATCATGATCAACTTCGGATCCAACTCCGTGATGACCATGGCCAATGCCCATGACGTCACGGAGAATTTCCTTAAGAAATTCGATTTCACCCTCTCATTCAATATCTACCACAACGAGTTTACGGAAGCCGTGGCCGACATTGTCCTTCCCGACGCCTGCTTCCTGGAGAGATATACACCCTGCGTGACCTTCCCCTCGACGTTCTGTCACCCGACGGGGATGGATCACTGGGTCTGGCAGATTCGGCAACCGGTGACCGAACCTCTCTATGAGCGGCGGGATTTCAACGAAATCATGTTAGAGATCGCAAAGCGGTTGGGTATCGCGGACAAGTACTACGATGCGATCAACAAGACCATTCCCATCCGCTACGGCGGCGACATGGACCCTCAATACAAGCTCGACCCCAACGGGGACTACAGCTGGCAGGATATCTGCGATCGGGTGCTCAAGGATCGCCTGGGAGCGAACAAGGGTCTGGAGGGGTTGAAGGACACCGGGCTCGAGAAGTGGCCGACCAAAGTGGAGGAGATGTACTGGCGGTGGTTCGTGCCGGTGCGCGTCCCGATCTACTTCGAGTACTTTATCGAATCGGGCGAGAAGGCCAAGGCCCTCTGTGCGTCCTTCGGGCACGAGGACATCATGGACTGGCGGTTCTACACGCCCCTGGCCGAGTGGTTCCCGTGTCCTTCACACGAGGAAAAGAACCCGGAGTTCGACCTCTGGGCGTTCAGCTGGAGGCCCTCTTTCCACACGCAATCCTCGACCCAGAACAATCCCTGGCTCGACGAGATTTCCGTCAACGACCCATTCGTGTATCTGATTCAGATCAACGCGGAGACCGGCCGGAAGAAGGGTCTCAAGGATCAGGATATCATCTACGTCGAGAACAAATTGGGCAGGAAGATCAAGGGCCCCGTCAAGCTCGTCGAGGGCATGCACCCCGAGCAGTTGGGCATCGCGGGGTGCCACGGGCACTGGGCGCGGGGTATTCCCATCGCCAAGGGCAAGGGCCAGTTCTTCGACGACCTGATCATCACGGACGAGGCGCACACCGATTCCCTCACACAGGGGTCGGATGCCTGCGTGAAGGTGAAAATCTACAAGGCATGACCAGGCCAGGGAGGTAAATCCAAGTGGCGCGTTACGGGTTTGTCATCGATCTCAAGAGATGCTACGGGTGTTATTCGTGCCAGGTCGCGTGCAAGGCCTCGAACCACACGCCCAAAGGCATCGACTGGGCCAGGTGCGTGCCCGCTGAAGCCGGCCGGTTTCCCGCCGCGCTGAGGCAGATGGTCCCGTTGGTCTGCATGCAATGTGCCGAGCCCGCGTGCATGGAAGTTTGTCCGACCGGCGCCACCCAGCAGGACGAGAATGGCATCGTCACTGTAGACAAGGAACTGTGCATGGGGTGCAAATACTGCATCATGGCCTGCCCCTACGGCGCGCGGCAGACCGTGGAGAAGTGGAGCACCTACTTTCCGCACACCGATGGGGATCTTGATCCGTACGAGGCCTATGCAAAAAGAGCGTGGGAACAGAAGAGCGGCTACGGGATGGCCACCAAGTGTGACTACTGCATGGACCGGGTGAGGGAAGGACGCCAGCCCGCCTGTGTGGAATCCTGCCCTGCCAAGGCCCGGTACTTCGGAGATCTGGAGGATCCGGAGAGCGAGGTTTCAATCCTGATCAGGCGCGAGCGCGGTTTTCAGCTGAACCCGGAGTTCGGCACGGACCCGTCCTGCTATTACCTGCCACCGAGGTAGAGACTCATGGAGATGAAGGCACAGTCCAAATGGAGCTGGCTGGTTTCGGCCTATCTCTTTCTCGCCGGACTCGGCGCCGGCGCCTACGCGATCGGCGTCCTGGCCGGTTTTGCCGGCGGGGAATGGGCCGGCATTTCCAAGATCGGGGTTTCCCTGGGGTTTCCCTGCGTTCTCGTCGGATGCATGTTCCTCATCGGCGACCTGGGGACCCCGAGCAACTTCTGGCGGGCATGGAGGCGGCCCGACACATCGTGGATCGCGCGGGGCACCATCATCATCTCGATCTTCATGGTTCTGGGAGTCATCCACGTTGCATTCTGGGTCTGGCCGTTTCATTCACTCGAAGACGCCAACGGCGCGCGGAACCTCGTCGGCGTCCTGGGTATCATCTTCGCGTTCGGTACCATGATCTATACCGGCATCCTTCTGGGCGCCGCGCGACCCATCGCGTTCTGGAGCACGGCGATGCTGCCGCTGCTGTTCCTCGTCTCCGCTCTGTCGACCGGAATCATGGCCGTTGTCCTGACTTCATCCGTGACGGGAGCGACTCACGGGGTCCCCCTCGCCCGACTTGCGTGGATCGATTCTTTCCTGATCATCCTGGAAATTCTGGTCCTCTTCTTCTACTTGCAGGCGACCCACCGTGTTCCCGAATCCCGGGCTTCCGCCAAGCTGGTCCTCACCGGATCCATCGCTCCTCTCTTCTGGGCCGGGGTGGTGACGGTCGGGCTCGTGGTTCCCCTGGTTCTCGAGATCTTTGCCGTCGGCGCCGCAACCGGGACTCTCGCGCTGTCGGCATCCATCTGCGGTATCATTGGGGGGTTGTTCTTGAGACAGGTCGTGGTTTCCGGCGGCATCCACGCACCCTTGAGAGCAGGGCGGTTCGAGATCGCGTTGCCGGCCTAGGCCAATTCCTGTTGACATGGGGCATTGCGGATGGTATGAGTTCGAGACTGGCGTCTTAAGGCGACGTGTGCCGGGGCCGAGCCGGAATCTGCATCCAGGACGAATCATCCGCTCGGCCTTGTCTCACCGCCACAGGTCTCCGCCGGAGACTGAGCCTCGAGAGGAGGGTGTTCCCGAAATCGTTTTGGACGGTTCCACTTCGCAAGGAGAAACGTGAATGTTGAACCAGTTTCGCGATTGGGAGAGAAACCGTCACGAGTATGCGAAAGCCTGGAAAGAACGTACCGGCGGGAAGGTCATGGGATATTTCTGCACCTATGCCCCCGAGGAAATTCTCTACGCCGCCGGGGTACTCCCCGTCCGCATCCTGGGAAGTCATGAGCCTCAGGATGTCACCGAGCCCCATATCTTCGGCATGTTCTGCCCCTTCTGCCGTGATTGCCTCGCCCAAGGACTCAAGGGGCGCTACGACTACCTCGATGGAATCATGATTTCCCAATCCTGCCTGCACATCCGCCAGGCTTTCACTTCGTGGCAGAAACATGTTCCTGTGGATTTCCATTACTACTTGTGCATGCCGAACCGCGTCCAGAGCCCCCACGCCCTGCCCTACCTGGCCGGGGAGCTGGCCGAATTCAAGACGGCGGTCGAGAAGTGGACCGGGAAGACCATCTCCGACGCGGATCTCGACAAGGCCATCGAGGTCTACAACGAAAATCGCCGGCTGATGCGGGCCGTCTATGAACTTCGCAAGGACGATCACCCTCATCTTACCGGCGAAGAAGCCATGGAGATGGTGATCGCCAGCCAGATGATCGACAAGGCTGAACACAGCCGGCAGATCAAGAAGATACTGGAACAGCTTCCGAGTCGAGACGGCCGCGATCCGGGCACACGGTTGATGATCCTCGGGAGTGAGGATGACGACATCGAGTTCCTGAACATGGTGGAATCGTGTGGGGCCACTTTTGTGGTGGATGATCACTGCACCGGATCACGGTACTTCTGGAACGAGGTGGAGCCGAGCGACAACCGCCTGGAAGCCATCGCGGCCCGGTATGTTCACCGCGTCCCATGCCCCTCGAAGGATTGGGAGGATCGCACGAGGATCGACCATATCCTCAGGCTCGCCCGGGACTGGAACGTTGCCGGGGCCGTCGTCATCCAGCAGAAATTCTGCGATCCGCATGAGCTGGACATTCCGGCGATACGGGAAGCCCTCGACCGGAACGGGACCAAGACGCTTTTCCTCGAGTTCGATGTCACCGTGCCCATCGGACAGTTCAAGGTAAGAGTCGAGGCGTTCCTCGAGATGATCGGGGATGACGACCTGTTCGATTGATGGGAGACCAAGGATGGCCACCAAGCAGAAGTACGAGACTCAACCGCTCAAATGCTGGGGCAGAGCGAAGGAGATCCGGGAGAACTTCTATCGGGATTATGCACAAGCCCACGAAAAAGGAGGACTTCGCTGGGCCGGCGGCGCCTGGACTTTCGGAGCGATTCCCTGCGGCCTCGGCGACGACGTCTGGAGCATCACCAGCGAACCCTACGCCGCCTCCATCGCCGCCAACAAGGAATTCTCCATGCGGTGCCTGGAAGCAACAGAGCGGGCAGGCTACGCCCGTGATCTTTGCTCCTACATGAGAAACTACTGGGGATCCGTCATCCTCAACGAATATCTCTGGGGCGGCCCGTTCCCAAAACCCGACTTCATCTGGCAGGACCACATTTGCTGCAGCCATGCCAAGTGGTATCAGGTGGTGTGTGACCTCGAGCCCGGCATTCCTCAGTTCTGCATCGACGTGGCGGTGGGACCCTACAACGAAATCACCGAGAACAAGGTGGACTACATTGTGGGTCAGATGCACGACGGCATTGCATGGCTGGAAAAGGTGACCGGACGGGCCTACGACGACGAGAAACTGATTCAAGCCGTCCATAACGAATGCCGGTCTACGGCGCTCTGGGCGGAGGTCTGCACGCTGAACAAGGCGATCCCGGCTCCTCTCGAAGAGAAGACGATGTACTCTCTCTACGTCCTCGGCACGCTGATGAAACACAGCAAGATCGTGGCCGACTTCTACGAAGAGCTCAGAGACGAGGTTAGAGAGCGGGTGGCCAACCAGATCGCGGCCGTCCCCAACGAACAGTGCCGCTTGATGTCCGATACGCAACCGCCGTGGGGCTTCCTGAGTCTGTTCCGGTACCTGGAGAAGTTCGGCGCGGTGTCCATCGGCAGCCTGTACACTTTCGGCCTCATCGGGGTGTGGGAGGTCAAACCGGACGGCACGTGGGGCCCGCGGACGACCCCCCAGGAACAAGGGGTGGACATCAAGACCCGTGACCAGGCCCTTCGAATCCTGACCGATTGGAACCTGAGCAAGCCCGAATGGCAGCATTTCTACTCCCCACATCTCAAGACCGACATGATGGTGCGTATTGCGAAGGAATGGTCGCTCGACGGCGTGATGCTGCATTACAACCGCGGATGTGAAGGACTGACCGTGGGCATTGCCGAGAATCGCCTGGGTCTGATTGAGGCCGGGTTCCCCGTCATGACCTTCGAGGGCAACATGGGAGATGAGCGCGAGTTCGATCTTCACAAGACCATGACGCGTGTTGACGCATTCATGGAAACCCTGGGCGTCAAGAAGTGATGAGCGAAGGTGAACTGACCAGAGGACTTGATCGAATCGGGAGTCGCTTATGATCACCGTTGGCATCGACATGGGATCCAAGACGATCAAGGTAGTCGTCCTTCGGGACGGGGAGGTCATCGGTCGAGGTATCGAGCTGGCCGGGTTCGAGAGCCGCGAGGCGGCCGAGAAGGCATTCGACGCGGCGCTCCAAGACGCCGGGATATCCAAAGCGGATATCGACGGGATGGTCGCGACGGGGGCCGGGCGAAAGAACGCCCCACATACCGACCGGGACATCACCGAGGTCGGCGGCGACGCCAAAGGCGTCGTGACTCTCTATCCCCATGCGCGAACCGTGATCGACGTGGGAGCGGAAGAAGGCCGGGCGATTCGCTGCAACGAAGAGGGGAAGGTTCTGGACTTCGCCCTCAACGAGAAATGCGCCGCGGGAGCCGGAGCTTTCACCGAGGCCATGAGCCGCGCGCTGGAGGTGAGTGTCGAAGAGCTGGGGCAGATGTCGCTGAGATCGAAGAATCCAACTCCGATGAATGCGCAATGCGCCGTGTTTGCCGAGTCGGAAGTGTGTCTCTGCTCCACAACAAGATCCCGAAGGAAGATATTTCGAGAGCCGTACACGACGCCATTGCCAGCCGGATTGTTTCTCTGGCTCGCAAGGTCGGGTTCGAGCCTGACGTGGTGTTCATCGGCGGAGTCGCCCACAACGCGGGTTTCGTCGATTCTCTGGAGAGAGCTCTGGAGTGCAAGGTGACAATCCCCGAGAACCCGGAATACATCGGTGCCTACGGTGCCGCGCTGGCCGCCGCGGAGAGCTGACGGCGGCGGGCGGGTGTCACGGTTTCGGGAGCAGGCGGCGTTGTGGTTTTCCCTGGGAGTGAGACGCGACGAGAGGACTTGAGGGATGGCAGAGTACTGGCGCTGGAAGGAATACCGTTGGCACGACGAGAACAAGAACTGGCGTGACGCGACCCTCATCACCGCCGGAGTGGACGTGGGTTCGGTGTCCTCCCAGGCGGTGATTGTCACCGACGGAGAGCTGTACGCCTTTTCGAACCAACGGACAGGATCGGACAGCCCCGAGAGCGCGCGCAAAGCCATGGATTGGGCTCTCGAGGGAACGGGCATGAACCTGGACACCATCGGGTTTACCGTCGGAACGGGCTATGGGCGCGTCAACGTGCCCTTCTCCGACAAGGCGATCACGGAAATCGCCTGCCACGCTCGGGGGGCGAACTACATGTACGGCCCCACCGTCCGGACGGTTCTCGATATGGGGGGCCAGGACTGCAAGGTCATCCGCTGCGATGAGAGGGGAAAGGTCACTGCCTTCGCCATGAACGACAAATGCGCGGCCGGGACAGGACGGGGCATGGAGGTCTTTGCCGATCTCCTGGCCATTCCGATCGAGGAGGTTGGCGAGCTTTCCTTCCAGGTCGACGAAGAACCTCCGCCCGTTTCGAGTACGTGCGTCGTATTCGCCAAGTCCGAGGCGACGGGGCTGCTGCGAGAGGGGTGGCCCAAGAGTAAGGTCGTCGCCGCGTACTGTTCTGCCATGGCCCATCGCGTGGTCACGCTCCTGGAACAAGTCGGAATCGAGGAGAAATTCGCCATTACCGGTGGAATCGGCAAGAACATCGGGGTCGTGCGCCGCCTCGAGGGTGAGATCGGGATCAAAGCGCTGCCGGCCAAATTCGATACCCAGATCGCCGGGGCCCTGGGCGGTGCGCTATTCGCCCAGAACCTACTGAAGAAGAAACTCGCCGTTACCTGAGCGGTCCCGTCAAGGTCAAGGAGTGTCCGGTGAAAGCGCATTACGGGTACAAGGACGGCTCCGGGGATTACTTCATCATCATCGATACGGACCTCTGCATCGACTGCGCGAATCGTCCATGCGTCGCGGCGTGCCCGGAGGGCGTCCTGGAGATCATCTGCGACGACTACGATGACGAAGTGGCCGCGGTCGTCGAGGACCATCGCAAGAAGATCAAGTACTCTTGCGCACCGTGCAAGCCCGATCGAGATCGACCGCCTCTCCCATGCACCGCCGCCTGTACGCGCGGCGCCATTGTCCATTCATGGTGAAACATAAGAGCAGAAGCCAGCCACAGATTTCACAGATTACGCAGGTGGGCATTGTGTTGAGGCAAGTCCTTGCCTCGAGGGGGAAGCTACATTCGGGTACTCTATTGAGAGCACTCCCGGTGTGTGATACATTTGCCACTCCCAGGCGCATTCCGTGTGTGGTCGGTCATATCACCTGGCCTGGTGGGGCGGATCATTGATCCGGACCACCAGGGAGGGTCCCCGCTTGTCATCCGTGTAATCTGTGAAATCTGTGGCTAGGGATCTTGACCTCGATTCTGCGGACAGGAAGTCCTGATGATTACGCTCATCATTGACGGCACGGAAGTTCAGGCCCCCGAGGGTTCGACGATCCTTGCGGCCGCCGACGCGGCGGGGATCTACATCCCGCGCCTGTGCTCGCACCCCGACCTGCCCGCCGTGAATCCCGAGACCCTCGGAACATGGGACGAGGTCTACTGGGGCACTCAATCGAAGCATCCCGACGGAGACACATCCAAGAACGGCGCCTACGAGGGCTGCCTTCTCTGCCTGGTCGAGGTAGACGGATGGAGCGATCCGGTTCGGGCATGCGTCACGCTGATCGAAGAAGGCATGCAGGTGACGACATCAACGGCCGAGATTGACTCCCAACGTCGGGCAAGGCTCGGAAAGATCTTTTCGACTCACCCTCATGCCTGTGTCCAGTGCGCTCAGCGAGCGGGCTGTGCTCTGGAACCCTGCTCGACCAACGTGGCCAAAGAGGAGCGCTGTTGCCCCATTTTTCATGTCTGCGAGCTGAGAAGAGTCGCCGAGTTTGTTCGCATCCCCGACGACACGTCCCGCTACCATCCCGCCGACTTCCCCATCGTCGAGGAAGAACCTCTCTTCCTTCGAGACCACAACCTCTGTATCGGTTGCCTGCGCTGCGTCCGAATGTGCCGGGAGGTGAGAAAGGTCGACGCGCTGGGGTTCATATTGGGGGAGGACGGAGAACCCGTGGTCGGAACGAAGGCTCCCACCCTGAGGGAGTCGGGGTGCCAATTCTGTCTGAGCTGCGTGGAGGTCTGTCCCACCGGTTCCCTCCGCCTCAAGTTCGAGGATCCCCGAACAGACGGCCACAGAGTCACGCCGTGCGTGGCGGCGTGTCCGGCCGGGATGGATATTCCGCGTTATCTTCGAGAGATCCGGAGGGGCGAATTCGCCCGGGCCGAGGCGGTCATCCGGGAGACCGCTCCCCTCCCGAGAGTCCTCGGGCAGATCTGTTTCCATCCCTGCGAAGAGGATTGCCTGCGCAAAGAAGTGTCCGAGCCGGTCTCCATCTGTTCTTTGAAGCGCGCCGCGCTGGAGCACTCCGATTCGGCCGACTGGAAACCTCGCGCTGAACCTCGCCCGGGCACGGGCAAGAAGGTCGCCGTCATCGGCGCCGGGCCTGCAGGTCTCACCGCGGCCTGGTTCCTGCGGCTCAAGGGCCATGAAGTCATTCTGTTCGATTCCGGGAGGGCTCCGGGGGGTTGGCTCCGGAGCGGGATTCCTCCCTACCGGCTCTCCTCCGACGCCCTGAACTCGGATGTCAACGACATCACGGGTCTCGGCATTGTGGTCCGGGGCGGAGTTGAGGTCGGAAAGGACATTGAATTCTCGGAGATTCGTGACAGTCACGACGCCGTGTTCATTGCCGTCGGCGCGCGCCGCTCCAAATCACTTCCCTGCGAGGGGGCCGATCTTCCAGGAGTCGAGAGCGGTCTGGACCTGCTGGCGAGTCCGGCGTCCGGAACCGATGAGGACAAACCGTCCTTCGCCGGAGAGACGGTCGTGGTCATCGGCGGGGGAAACGTGGCTATCGATGTGGCCCGAACCGCGCTCCGTCTCGAGGCCGGTGAGGTCCATCTCTACTGCCTCGAAGAGCGTCCCGAGATGCCCGCCCACGATTGGGAGATCGAGGAGGCGGAAGCAGAAGGCATCGTGATCCATCCCGGATGGGGACCACTCGCCATCTCAGGTGACGGACGAGTTCAGCAGATCGAATTCAGGAGGTGCGTGTCCGTCTTCGATGAGGAAAACCGGTTCGCCCCTCAATTTGATGAATGCGAGACGGCGACGCAGAATGCAGATCGCGTCCTGATCGCGATCGGCCAGGAGCCGGCCCTCGGCTTCCTGGATCAGGTCGAAGGAATCAAACGGACAGAGACCGGCACTCTGGCGGTGGATGTGAGCTCGATGGAGACTTCGCTTGGAAACGTCTTCGGAGGCGGAGAGGTCGTTTCCGGCCCGGCGTCGGTGATCGACGCCGTCGCCGAGGGTCGTCGGGCGGCCGTCGCGATCGACCGCCGCCTCGGGGGTGATGGGGATATCCACATCCCGCTGCTTGATGATACGGCGCCGGACCGGGAACTGAGTCAGGCCGATGGGTTCGTCGATCTAGGGGGGGTCGCACCCGAGAAGATGCCCCCCGAGGAGGCGGCCAACTGCTTTGCCCTCGTGGAAATCGGGTACGGCCGCGGCGAAGCGATGAGCGAGGCCGAGCGATGTCTCCGCTGTGACCTGAGACTTCTCCTCCGCCCACCCACTCTCCCTCCCGAACCCTGGCTCGAGTTCACGGCCGAAGACGTTGCCGGGGTCCCCGAATCGGAAGGTGTGTACCAGCTTCTTGATGAAAACAAAGCCGTGTATGCCGTCAAGGGAGTGCAGAATCTCAGGATCGCACTGTCGGAGCTGCTCGAGACCTCAACGAAGGCCAGATTCTTCCTCTTCGAAGAAGACCCCATGTTCTCCAAGCGCGAGAGCGAGCTCATTCAGGAGTATCTGCAACAACATGGCTCCATGCCCCCCGGTGAGGGTGAAGACGATCTGGATGACCTGTTCTAGGGGCAAAGTCCAAAGCTTTCCGCAGATGACGTGGATGAAGAAACCCGAACCCTAGCCACAGATTACACGGATTACACAGACGGATACATCACGGGGTCTCGGGCGTACGCCCAAGCCCCGAAAAGAACCCCCGCGTTTCTCTGTGACCTCCGCGATGAGCCGTTGGCTTCGGCTATCGGCTCTCGCCAATGACCGGCCGCTTGTCGAGCAGGGTAACCGCAAAGAAGGAAAGGATGCTCGCCGGCAGAACCAGATAGACCGGGTGATGCAGGCCCGCGCGCCAGGGAGCGGGAAGGAAGAACCACGAACCCAGACCCACCATTGTGGCGGCCAGGGTCCATACGGCGGAGCCTTTTCGGCAGAGCCCGGGACAGAACAGCGTCATCAATGTAATCACGGCATACGCCGCGTTCAGCGTCAAACCCGTGAGGAGCGCGCGCAGAATATCCTTCGCCACGAAGACGGCCATGAGGAACGTGATCACGCTCAGTGCGAGCACGGTGCCCCTGGAAACCCAGAACTCGCCCCTCTCTTGGAGGCCGGGAGCGATGAAACGTTTCACGACATCTCCAACCACGAGGGTCGCGCTTCCGAGCAGGAGACCACAGGCGGTGGAGACGTCCGCCGCCCAGAGTCCCGCAAGGATGAGTCCGGCAAGAAGAGGATGGAGGTCGAGGACGGTACGCGGGAGGGCTTCGGCCGTATTCTGAAGACCCGGGTGAAGCACGACGGCAGCAATGCCGATGAGGGCGCTGATGAATCCCACCGGAAGGATGAACGCCCCCCCCAGAAGAAAACCTCCTCTGGCGGCCTTTGGATCCTTGGCGGCGAAGCTGATCTGAACCACGGCCTGGGTCCCGAGGGCCGTCGGAACCATGATCAGGAACCAGGCCAGGACCAAGGGAAAACCCAGACCTCCCAGGTCGAAACCCGGATGAGGTGGGGTCAGCTGCTGCAAGTGCGCGCCCAGGCCCTCCAAGCCGCCCACCTGAGCCAGGGCGCCTCTGAGGCTCAGGATCGCGCCGAGACAGATGCCGACATAAATCAGGCTCACGTTGATGATGTTCGTCAATCCCGCGGCCCACAACCCGCCGATGAGCGTGATCCCCACAAACACCACGGCGGTCACGAGCATTCCCTGCTGAAAGGTGAGAAGACCGGGAAGCAATGACGACAGGATGGCGCCTCCCGCCACGTACTGAAGGCAGGTGATCACCACCTGGATCACCAGCTGGCCGATCACGCCCAGAATTCTCCCGGCGGTTCCGTAGTGGCGTTCGAAGAGCTCGGGAAGAGTGCTCACCTCGATCTTACGGTAGCGGGCGGCGGCCAGGAGTCCCATCACAAACGCGCCCACCGCCCAGGCGGCGTTGTACCACCCGGCTCCGATGCCGGAGGTGTACGCCCGCTGTGCGACGCCCACGGTCGACGCTCCACCTACGGCCAGTCCGGTGAGCATCACCGCGATCACTCCGGTCGGAAGCCCCCTCCCGGCGAGGAGATATCCGACCATCCCTCCTGTTTCGCTGAGTCTGCGCGTCCACCACGAGATGGCGTAGAGGAGAACGATGTAGAGGACGATCACGAGTGCGGGGATGCTACTGTCCATGGCCAGAGCTCTCTACAGGTCCTATGGGACCTATCCTCCTCCCTATCCCTTCACCCTGAGTCTCGCGTCTACCGCCACGGGCGGCGTCCCCTGCGGATACACGAATACCGGGTTGAGATCCATCTCCTCGATCACCGGGAAATCTGCCGCCAATCGAGAAAGCCGAACCAGGACGCCGGCAAGACCATCCATGTCTACGGCCGGCATGCCCCGTGTTCCGGTGAGAACGGGGAGCCCCTTGATCGAATGAAGCATCGCCACGGCTTCGTTCGCGCTCAGGGGTGAGAGCCGAAATACAACGTCCTTCATGGCCTCCACGAAGATCCCTCCAAGACCGAACATGATCAGCGGACGGAGACCCTCCTGCGCTTTGGTGCCCAGGATAACCTCCCGGCCTTCCGGCTTCTGGGCCTGGACAACGAACCCGACGTCCTCGCCGCCGAACTGCTCGCACATTCCCCCGAACGCTTCTTCGAGAGCCGCACCGTCCTCGAGGTTCAGAACGACGCCGCCCGCGTCGGACTTGTGGACGACCGAGGCCGCGTCCACCTTCAGCACACACGGGAACCCCGTTTCCGCCGCCGCAGCCGCCAGATCCGGAGCCTCTTTGACCGCCACGGTTCGGCTCGAGTGGATTCCGTAGGACTCGAGAATCTCAAACACCGCCGCCTGAGGCAGGAAGGTGTCCTTGCCCTCGTAGCGCCCGAGGATGGAGGCTACTCGGTTTCCGTCCACATCGAGTTCGGGTGCCGGTTCCACCTTCCCGGCGCGAACCCTCCCGTATCGGGCCATGGCAAGGAGAGCCTTGGCCCCGTCTTCAGGGAAATCGTAGACGGGCGTCCCACTGTCACGGATGGCCTGCATCAGGCCATACCATTTCTCAATCGTCATCACCACGACCACCGCAGGTTTGTTTGCGACTTCCGCGGCCTCCTTGAGACGCCGGGCGATTCCTTCAAGGTCGACGAACGGAGCCGTGATGAAGTTCACAAGAACCATGTCCACGCCCGGGTCCTTGAAGAGGGTCTCCACCGTGAACCCGTAGTGCTCGGGCGTCGCCGTGGCGATGACATCCACCGGATTCTTGACGCTGGCCATGGGGAGAAGGTTCTCGCGCAACTGATTCTGGGTCGCCTCGGTCAGCTCCGCCAGCTCGAGCCCGCCCAGAATTGCCTCATCGAGGGCAAGGATCCCGGGGCCGCCCGTGTTGGTGACAATGGCAACCTTGCTCCCCGAGGGGGGCGGTTGAGACGCAAAGGCGATGGCCGCTTTGGTCATCTCATCCTGGTTGTCGAAGCGGAGTACCCCGGCCTTCTCGAACATGGCGTCCGCCATCGTATCCTGATCCATCAGGGACCCCGTGTGTGAGGATACGGCCACGGCGCCTTCCTTGGTTCGCCCCGCCTTCAAAGCCAGGATCGGCTTCCTGCGTGTGATTCTGCTCGCCACTTCCAGGAAGCCCTGCGGATCCTTGAAGGTTTCCACCTGGAGCATGATCACGTTTGCGCCGTCGTCGTTGCCAAAGTGTTCCAGGATCTCGTTCATGCTGACGTCGCACTCATTGCCGAAACTGGCGTACATCCGGAGACCCATTCCCAGTTTGTGCAGAGGAATCTTCAGGACTTCGCCCACCCCGCCGCTCTGGGCCAGAATGGACACCGTTCCGGGCGTCATGGGCACAAACGTGAAGTTGGCATAGAGGGAAACCGCCGGATCCGAATTCTGGACCCCCTGTGAATTGGGACCGTAGATTCTCACGCCGTGCTCGCGGCCGACCTTCACCATCTCCCGCTCGAGAGCCAGTCCTTCCTCCCCGATTTCCTTGAATCCGGCCGTGTGGACGATGGCAAACTTGACGCCTTTCTCGCCGCACTGTTCAATGATCTTCGGAACGATCGTGTTCTTGATGGAGATGTTGACAAGATCCACCTCTCCAGGTACGTCAAGGATGGAGGGGTAAGCGTTGAGGCCTTGGATTTCCGTTTCCTTAGGATTGATGGGATAGATGGGACCCTTGTAGCCGTGATCCAACAGGTTCTGCGTAACGATGTGCCCGATGGAGAGGGGGTTCTTCGAAGCCCCGATGATGGCTACAGCCTTCGGCTTGAACAGGGCGTCCAGCATGACGGTCTCCTTTTCCGAAAATCAAGAAACCACAAACTCGTTTCCGCAGATTCCGCGGATCGCGTATCTCCGGAGATTCGGTAACACCCCGAATCTCCGAACGTCATTCTCTACGCGTTCTCTATGGTTCAGTGCCTTGGATTGTCGTCCCGCCGCCCAATCAGGATGCCCCTTCTTTGGCCAGCAGAGCGGCTCCCAGGGCCCCGGTAAACTGGGGATGGGGAGGCACCCGCACCTCTCTTTCCAGGGCGTTTCCGAGGGCCTCCCTGAGATAAGGGTTATACTGAACCACTCCACCCGTAAGAACAATCTCTCCCTCCATCCGGTCCATCTCGATGATGCGGTTCACCACGGAGTTGAAGGCGCCGCGGACGATGTTCTCCACGCGCTCTCCCTTGCGGATGTAGGATAGGATTTCCGTCTTGGCAAAGACGGTACAGAAGCTGCCCAGTGTGAACTCCTTGTCGGCTCCGCGAGCCAATCGATCCAGATCGTCCAGGGAGATTCCAAGGCGCGCAGCGATCTCCTCCAGGAAAGCTCCCGTCCCTGCAGCACACTTCCGGTTCATCTTGAAATCCAGCCGGCGGCCTTCCGAGTCCAGTTTGATGACCTTACTGTCCTGTCCCCCAATATCGACAATTACGACACTTCGCGGAAAGAAATGGTGGCACCCCCGCCCGTGGCATGTGATTTCCGTGACGGCGGTCGCGGCGAAGCTCACGTTGCGGCGCCCATAGCCCGTTGCCACCGAAGCGGCGATATCCTGGTCCGTGGCCGACGCGCAGGCCAGGGCGCTCTGAAGACACGATCTTGCGGAAGCTTGATAATCCACACCCGATTGCAGGGCGGCCCGCGCACGAACTTGGTCCTGTGTGTCTACCAGGACCACCTTCGTGGCCGAGGCGCCCACGTCCACCCCGCAATACAGGGAGCCGCCCTTCACGTCCCCTCCCTATGCAGACGTCTGTCCGTCTTCTCTAACGCTCTTCTTCGAGATCCACTCCCTCTTGTCTATTGCCACTTCTCCGATCTATGTCTGCAGCTGTTCGACAAAGGCCTCGATGTTTGTGCGGGCTTGCTCCTCTGAGTAGCAGCGCAAATCGTTCAGGTCGCCGTCAATGGTCAGAGTGGAAATCGACAGTCTCTTCCTGAGTCTCTCCGGCATCCCGTAGCGGTTGTTCGAATTGTAGGGGCACGTTTTCGCATCGTGGAACAGGATGCCGTCCAGCCCGTAGTCTTTCACCATTCGCTCGAGATAGGCCTCCTTGTAATCCTCGGAGCGGACGATGAACAGCTCGGTGTAGGCCCGGGCCATGCTTCCAAACGGATCCTCCGGGTCGAGGGCTTCGAAAATCCAGCTGTTGCAGTAGGTGGAGGCTACGACGCAGGTGTTCAGGCCCATGAAGAGCTCGGCGTGTTCCCGGAGTTTCCCCCCAGATCGGCATTCCTTCCCAGTAGATGCGGAACCGCTCGCCGTCAACGGCGCCGATGCCCTGCTCAATGCGTTCTTCCAGCTCGGCCCCCAGCGTTTCGTAGTAGTCCACCGCCCGCTCTTCGCCGCGCAGTACCACGGCCGGTCCCATATGAATGGTTCCGTCAAAGAAGCTGATGGGTGAGGGGACGGATATCGCGGATCTCAGCACCCTCTTCCACCCCTCCGTACATTGCCTGGAGAGATCGACCACTCTCTTCAGCTCGTCCATGTCGAAGGAACGTCCGGCCACTTCCTCGAGCGCGGGAACCATGTCCTTCATCTGAGCAACCACCGTGCCGAGATGGGTTTCGGTCAGATCCCCAAGCCCACGGGGCGTCGACACGCCCAGGATGGGCACATTGAACTCCCGATGATAGAACTCAAACCAGTCCTTGACGTCCCGGCACTGGTTCGTGTTGTACACGAGCACATCCGCTTTGGGGACCGTTTTCATTCCGAACGCCTTGGTCAACGGAGTCTTCTGGGCCAGGTAGGACCCAACGTCGCTTGTCAGGTAGGAACAGATCTCCGGGGAGTAGCCTACGGCGTTCGCTTCGGGGATGAGATCGGTAGCCATTCTCGAGGATCCCAGCAGCGCGCCGTGGTTCTCCGGAAAGTAGACGAGGAATCCCAGAGCTCGCAGGAGTTCCGCCGGCCCCACGCTCGTGCACCACGCGATCTTGGGAGACCCTTTCTCGACCGCCTCCTTGAACTCCATGAAGTAGGCGCCCATGATCTCGCGCATGAGACCGGTGGATCGGATTTTCTTGATGGCCTTCTTCTCTTCGGACATGGCAATCTCCTGTCGACCCGGACCACAGAAACCAGAAACCCTTTCCGCAGATTACGCAGATTGCGCAGATGAAAAGCGGTCGCCCCACCAGCCCAGGCGATACGGCGTGCCATACCCCAAATGCGCCTGGGAATGTTGCTCTGGAAACACTACACGAAATACTCTCCTGAAGTCGTCCGAGCATGTTTCACCCGCTGTGGCAAGTACTTGCCACAGCAAAGGACCATCTGTGAAATCTGTGGCTCGCCTTTGACCTAGATCCTCCCTACGAGACGGCCGGATTGCGGAACAGCGCCGCCATCCCCTGTCCGCCCCCGATGCACATGCTGCTGATCCCGTACTTGATCTTCTTCCGGCGCATCTGAAGAAGCAGGCTGAGCGTCAGTCTGGCGCCGGTGGCCCCCAGGGGGTGGCCGAGGGCAATCGAGCCCCCCTGCACGTTCACCTGTTCCCGATCCAGACCCAGGTCCTTGAGAACCGCCAGGACCTGACAGGCGAAAGCCTCATTGACCTCCAGGAGGCCGATATCATCCAGCTTCATACCGGTCCGGCTCAGCAGCTCTTTGATGGCCGGGGCGGGCCCGATGCCCATGACTTCGGGCGGCACGCCTACCGTGGCCCAACCCAGGAGTTCACCGAGGGGCTCGATCCCGTCACGCCGGACCGCTTCGGCGGAACCGATCACAACCGCGGCGGCGCCGTCGGCCAGACCGCAGGCGTTTCCGGCGGTTACCTGACCGTCCTTGACGAATGCGGGCCGGAGTTTGGCGAGTTTCTCCGCTGTGGTCGGCCTCGGCGTCTCATCCGCTTCCAGCATACCCTTTTCCTTCCGGGAAACGGTGTATTCCACAGGCACGATTTCTTCCGCCAGACGGCCGTCTTTCTGAGCCTCCGCCGTCAATGTCTGGCTGCGGAGCGCGAACTCGTCCGACGCCTCGCGAGTGATCCCGTACTGCTCGGCCAGTTTCTCCGCGGTGGGGCCCATGCCCAGACCACAGTACGTATCCACCAGACCGTCCCACAGCGTATCGTGCATCGTTCCCTGCCCGAGTCCCAGCCCGAATCGCAGTTTCCAGATGGAGTGCGGGCAGTTGGTGAGACTCTCCGCGCCGCCGGTGAGAACATACTCCGCCTCGCGAAAGTGAATCATGTATGCGCCGCTCACCGTCGACTGGAGAGAACCGCCGCAGAGCCGGTTCACCATCAGCCCCCCGGCCTCCTCGGGCAGCCCGGACTTCAGCCCCACGTGGCGCCCCAGGTGATGTGCATCGAGACTGCTGCTGGCGCGCGTCACGCCCATGATCGTGTGTCCGAACTTCTCGGCCGGCACACCTGAGCGCCGGATCGCTTCCCCGGATGCAAGAACGGCCAGGTCCGTCGCCGTGAACTCGCTCAGACTTCCGGTGAATCTTCCCCAGGGGGTCCGCGCCCCTCCGAGAACCATGACGGGTGGGTCCAGTGGAAATGCCATTCTCGCCTCCCTCACTGTCTCTTGTACTCGGGTTGCTCTTTCGATCGGGTTAGAATCTTGGTTGCACCTTTCACGAAATCTGCGGTCAGGAGATTGTCCGCCGTCTCTGACCCCGTGGATTCGAGCACTTCGGTGAACTCGGGAAACAGAACGCGGTTCAGGGTGCGGCGATTGGATTCGACGGCGTACGGAGCGTTGGCTGCGACCTTCTTGGCCCACTTCATCGCTCGGGGCAGAAGATCCTCCTTCGGGTAGAGCGCCTGGATGATACCCATGGCCAGAGCCTCCTCGGCCGCGACCATTCGCCCGCTGTAGAGAAGGTCTCTGGCATGTCCCGGGTCGATGAGCTTGACGAGGGTCTCCGGGCCCATCCAGCCCGCCATCACTCCGATCGTGGGCTCGGGGAAACCGTATACCAATCCACCCTCCTCCTTCCCACCGGACGCCCCGTAGAGAACATCGCACAGGGTGTAGAACTCAGCGCCTCCTCCCAGGCAAAAGCCGTGGACGATCCCAATCGTGGGCACCCTCAGCTGAAAAAGCTGCGCGGCGACCTTCCGACCGTCCGCAATATGCTTTTCGGCATCGACTCTTGACATCTGGGTGTACCCACCCTCCGTCTTGACCACCAGCTCGTTCAGGTCAGCCCCAAAGCTCGCGTGCTTCCCCGTCGACCGGAGAATCATGACCCGGATGGATGTGTCGGCCTCTATCTCTGCCAACTTCCCCGACATGGCCTGCAACATGGGCGTATCCAGGGCATTTCCCGCCTCCGGCTTGTTTAGGGTAAGGATCGCGATGTGCTTGTTCTCCTCCGCCCTCTCGAGCAGAATCACATCTTCAGGCATGAGTGTCTCCTTGGATGGCATCACCCAACTACCCTCATTCAATAGAGAACCGGAGAAACGGAGAACCAGACCGAAACAGAGTAGACCATGTTTCCTGTTTGATGCCGTTTTCCGCCATCTGCTTCTCTGTTTCTCCGCTTCTCTGTTTCTCTGTCTCTCTGCCTGGATGGTGCAAGGCTCCGGGGACCGGAGCTCGCGACATCCAGGCTAGATGTACTGTCCGCCGTCGACGGAGATCACCTGACCCGTGATGTGGCCGGCGGCGTCCGACGCCAGGAAGTTCACCAAGTTCGCCACGTCTTCCGGCTCTCCCAGCTTCCCCAGAACCGTCTCCGCCGTGGCCGCGTCGAGCCATTTCTGCTCCAGCTCCCGGGCCATGTCGGTCATGATCATCCCCGGAGCCACCGCGTTGACGGTCACGTGAGACTTGCCGAGTTCTCGCGCGACCGTCTTCGTCAAACCGATGATGCCGGCCTTGGAAGCCGAGTAGTTCGACTGGCCGAATTTCCCTCTCATCCCGTTGATGGACGTGATGTTGATGATCCGGCCGTGCTTCTGTTCGCGGAAGAGAGGAGCGACGGCCCGGATGTAGTTAAAGTAGCCCTTCAGATTCGTGTCCATGACCTGATCCCACTGCTCTTCGGCCATTTTCCAGATGACCGCATCGCGGTTGATCCCCGCGTTACACACCAGGACGTCGATAGACCCGAACGCCTGGGCCACCGTCTCCACCATGGCCTGCGCCTGCTCAAAGGAAGCGACATCCGCCTGGACGGCCATTGCCTTGCGGCCCATGTTCCCGATCTCGGCGACCACGGCGTTGGCCTCGTCCGCGTGACGGCGGTAGTTCAGGGCCACATTGGCCCCGGCCTTGGCCAGGCCTAGGGCGATGGACGTTCCAATGCCGATACTTCCTCCGGTGACGATTGCGTTCTTGCCTTCTAGGTTCATCTTGCGTCTCCCTCAATCCTCTGTCCCTCTCCCGGAGGAACTAGCTCTTGATTCGGATCACGGCCCGCCCCACGATGTTTCCCGCCTCCAGGTCCTTGAAAGCCTGCTCTACCTCTCTCAGCTCGTAGAACCTGCTGACCAGGACATTGAGATCGATCCCGCCACTTTCCAGAAGTTGGACAACCTCGGGGAAGAGGCGCGTCGGGCAGCCCCACGAACCCCCGATTCGTTTCTGCAGGCCCATGAAGTTACCGGCGCGAAGGGTGACCTGCTCCAACGTGAACCCAATGACCGCCACTTCTCCGCCTCTGCAGACCGTGCTGAATGCTTCCGCGATGGTGGTTCCCAACCCGACGCAGTCCAGCGCAATTCGAATGCCGTCGCCCGAAAGCTTCTTCAGATCCTTGAAGATTTTCTCCTTGCCCTTGGCGTTGATCACCTCTGCGCCCAGCTTCTTTGCCGCTTCCAGGCTGTCGTCCCGGACATCAACGGCATACAGCTTCCCGGCCCCGAGTTCACGGGCCACGTTGAGCGCCGCCAAGCCCAATCCCCCGGCCCCGAAGACGACGACCGAGTCACCGGGCTGGATGGCTACGCGTTCCTTCAGCGCGTAGTAAACCGTGGAGACAGCGTCCGCTGCGGTGCAGGCGCGCTCCAGATCGACCGACGGGTCCATCCTGTAGGCAAACTCCGCCGGCAGAGCGACGTACTCTGCGTACGCGCCGTTGCGAGTCCCCCCCAGCATGATCGACTTGACACAGAGATTATCCAGACCCGCCCGGCAGTAGCCGCAATCCCCGCAGCCGTACACCGGAGGCATCAGGACGTTGTCTCCCACGGCAAGATCCGAGACGCCCTCTCCCAGAGCGGCCACATGGCCGGCCGCCTCATGGCCGAGAATCAGCGGATACACTCGCATTTTCTCAGGGATCTGCGCCTCATAGTAGGTCACGTCGGTGTGGCAGAGACCGTTGGCCGAGACCTCGACGAGTACCTCGCCCGGACCCGGCGCGGGGACGTCGACTTCCTCGATCTTGAGGTCTTTGGGCCCGTGAAGTACGGCGGCCGTCATCTTGTCAGGAATCACTTGAGTGTCCTCCTCTATTCTCCCAACTTCGCAGCACAGAAACCGCAATACTCGAAATCGAGCGGGAGCCCTTCAATCCCGCAGCTCGGACAGGTGTTCGTGTAGGGCCCGAACAGGCTCTCCGCATCCGCGCCCTCCGCCATCGCCCTCCGGATGGAGTCGTAGTCGACGGGCCGTTTTCCGACAAACCCGACCATGCCGAAGTAGGATTCGATACCGCCCATGTTCCGCGTGAGAGAGTCCTTTGCGAACCCCATCGTCGCGCCCCAGACGAAATTGCCCAGGAAGTTCAACTGCTCCCGAGTAGAACGGATCGATCCCGGAAATTGGTTCAGGGCATCGCGGGCCCACCGGTCCACCACGTCGTCCAGCTCGTCGTAGGGAACGACCTCGTTGACGAGCCCCCACTCCTTGCACTGCTGGGGCAGAATCGGTCGATTGAAGAGAAGAATTTCCTTGGCGCGCCGGAGTCCGACCACCAGCGGGAGATACTGGGTGGCTCCGCCCGCTGCGATGCTCCCCACCGTGGCGCCCACCTGCTTGATGTAACGTGTGGGAATCTTCCTTCCCTTTTTCTCGATAAACTCGGCGTCCGCCATGATGGCAATGTCGCAGCTCAAATTCCACTCGTTGCCACCGCCGACCACGATCCCGTTGAGCGCGGCGATGGTCGTCTTCCCACAATTTCGCAGCGCATCGTGCGCGCGCACGAAATAGTTCATCCAACCCCACATATCCTGTGATTTTCCCTGAACGATGCTTTCGGCGTACTCCTTTACGTCTCCCCCCGTGCAAAACGCGGCGTCTCCTTCCCCGCGCAGGATCACCACGCCGATCCGGTCATCGACGGCCACATCGTCGAAAGCCGCCGTCATTTCCCGTAGCGTTTCCAGGTTGTAGGAGTTGTAGACCTGGGGGCGATGGATCGTAACCCGGGCAATGCCGTCCTTCTTCTCGTACTTGATGAACTTGAATTCAAACTCGGCGGGGTCCTTTGGCCTGAAGAGCGTTGGCGCCTGCTTCCTCGGCTTGCGGTACTGCATGGACTCCTTCAATTTTGCCATGGTATGTCCTCCCGAACAAGTTGAGGGTTCGAACCAAGCGTCTCGTCGCACGGGATGGCCGGGTCCCCACTATACTTGGATCGCCGGCTTGTAACAATGATCGTCGGCTGTCGGCCTGCCGACGAGATAGCACGGAATGTTCTCAGGGTCCCGCGTGCCGTTCCTGACCTCCCAGGCCATGATCAGAGAAACAAGAATACGGTTGACCTCCAGACTGAGATCTTCAAATGCTCGTCCGATGTCCAGGATCTTCCCATTGAGGAATTCGATCTCGGTCGGACGCTTGTCCCTGAGATCCATGAACATTGAAGGGTGATGGTCACCCCCCTTCTCGAGGTACTCCATGCACCGCTCGGAAATGTTTTCGCCGTAGTCATAGCCGAGCCGCTCCGCGACCGCCAATCCCTCTCCAACAAGATCGGCCGCCAGCTTCCTCGTGGCCCCTCCCTCCAGGGCCTCCCTCATCGTGAGTCCCATCACGGCGCATATCGGCATCAGCGCAGAGTTGAGAATCGTCTTGAAGAAGGCCTTCTGCTTGATCGTGCGCGAGTCGACGAAGCCCGTGGGAACGTGCACGGAATCGAGCATGTGCACGATTGCCTCCAGCCTCGGATCCCCGTCCGTTACGAAATGTCCAAAGAAATTGGGGGGATTGAACCAGGCGACGTGGGCCGCGCCCATCTCATCGCACTCGGCCGCGTAGTTGATGACCATCCGGGCCACGTTCTCGGGGGGAACGTAGCGCGCAATCACATCCTCGGTACCGATGCCGTTCTGTGCACTGATCACAAGGCAATCGTTCCCGGCGGCTTCCGCCACCTCGAGCATGATCGTGTTCAGCACGCAGGCCTTGGTCGCCACGATGATGCAATCGGGATGCGCGTGTTTCAGCGATCGAATGGAATCCACGGTTCTGACCAAGTAGTTGAACTGTCTCGCTCCCCGCACGACCTGCAGACCATGCTGCTTAACCTGGGCAATGCGATGGGGAAGATCCGCGACGATGATCTCCGCTCCGGCCTCGGCGAGGCATCCCGACAAGATCGTTCCCATCGGACCGACGCCCACCGAGCCAATGGTTAGTTTTTCCCGCGGCATATCGGCCTCCAACGAGTTGGCTTCAGTACATCAGAATGTGACTGTTCGTTCCGCTCCCATCCCAGCAGCCCAAGACCGAGAAACCTCGATCCTCGGCCTTTCCAAGAGGAATGAAACCCGTACGCGTTCAATCGGCGCTCCATGATGTCTCAGCGTTGACCGGCGGCGCTCGCGCCTTCCTCGACATCGACGAACGCGATCGCGCCCGTCGAACAGGCGGCCACGCAGGCGGCCGAGTCTCGTCCCTCGCATTGGTCGCAGATGATCGCTTTGCCCGCCCTCCGGTCGGGCAGGGCCGCCCGATGCGGGCAGACCATCACACACATCCAACATCCGACGCACCGCTCTCGATCGAACCGAATACGGCCCGTCTCCGAATCCCGAGAAAGTGCCGACGCCATGCAGGCGGCGACACATTCCGGGTCGTCGCACAACCGGCAGACGACCTGCACCTCATAGCCCAGAACCGGATCCCTGAGGATCCGGATCGCCCCACGTGAATCGTCGGCAACGCCGAAATGCGCCACGGCACACGCCACGCTGCAGGCGCGGCACCCGGAACAGAGGGAATGATTCGTGTGAATTCGCTTCATCCTCACCGACTCCCCGTCTCGACCCAGGGCGCGACCATTTCCGCGATCCTCTCCTCGGAGACAACTCCCTCCCGGTTCCATCCTCGAAATCGGTAGTACCGATCGATCATCTCGTTGAACTTCTCCCGGTCGACGCAGTGACCCTTCGCGAGACCGCTGGGCAGCGGTTCCTCAAAGTAACGCCACGGAAGCGTGTCGTCGCGTCGGCGGATGCCCTCCCGATTGATGAAGGCGCGCTCCAGATCGACGATTCTCCGACCGATTTCCTTGAGATCATCCGCCGAAAATGTGGCGTCGAAGGCCCTGTCCAGGAGCTCCGAGAAATGTTCGTATTTCAGAAGTCTCGGGCTATTGAATCCATGACAGACGAACTTGCAGATTCCCACGGCATCGATGGCGGCGTAGATGTTCTCGTGGACGGCGACGACGATCTCCTTGGTGTGGTAGGAAATCGGGTCTCGGTCGACATCGGCACCGTAAATCTCCAGAAGCAGTTCCTGCGGAAGATTGAACACCTCGAGGGTCGGACGACTGCGAAGGTGATCCGCTCCACGCGACGCCGTTGCGATGCCGAGGGCAAAGGCCTTGATGTATCGGCAATCATGCGGATCGGACTGCGGCAAACCCTTGATCGCCGTGAGGTACTTCCTTTCGGGATCATTCAGCCGGTCCGCCGCCTGAGAGCTCTCGGCGAGGACGGCGCCAAACCCTTCCCTCCGCGCGATCGAGTGAATCAACCGAACCACGAGATCGTAGTCGCCGAATCGGAGGGGTTCGCCCGTCGTCGAATCATCGATGATCCCTCGCTGGTAGAGCTCCATGGCCCAGGACAGAATGCCCCCCGTTGAAGAGACATCCAGGCCGAGCAGGTTCACCAGATTGTTCAGGCGAATCACCTGCTCTGTGTCGGCGATACCGAGATTGGCTCCCAGAAGACCGATGGTCGTGTACTCGGGTCCCTCACCTTGATAGACGTTTCGATGCCTGCAGTGCACGACGCACGAGTGACACGAAATCATTTTGCGGACATGCTCGTGGATGACTTCCGCGTCCAGCGTATGCTCGAAGGAGCTGTCCTGGCTGTTTCGCGTGCGGATGGCTCCCAGATGGTTGCTGACCTCATAGAGAAGGGGAGTCCCGACCCGCCCGAGGACTTTGATGATGGAAGAGTCAATCAGGTAGTCCTTGAGTTCTCGACTTCGCTCGAGCAAGCCGTCGGGGTCCGCGATCTCGAGCCCGTCCCCGCCCGATGCGACAACGGCCTTGACGTTCTTGCTCCCCATCACCGCCCCCATTCCCCCGCGCGCCGCGGCGTTCTTGACGCCCGTCATCACGCAAGCGAAACGGACCCGGTTCTCACCCGCGGGGCCAATCGTGAGGATCTCGGCGGAGGGTTCCATGTCCTTGCGGAGGGCCGCCTGGGTTTCGGCGACATCCAGACCCCAGTACTCGCCGGCACCCTGGATCGTGACGTCGCCGTCCTCGACCTTCAGAAGGACGGGCGTTGGCGCTTTCCCCAGCATGATGATGCGGTCCACACCGGAGTACCGGAGCTTCGGCCCGAAGAACCCCCCGCAATTGGCATCTCCCAGAATGTCGGACTCGGGAGACTTGGTCGTGACGTTGAAACGGGATGAATTGGGGCAACCGGTGCCCGTGAGCGCGCCCGTACCGATGATGAAGACGTTCTCCGGCGAGAGGGGATTCACTCCGGGCCGGAGCAAGCGGTGGAGATACGCCACATTGATCCCGCGCCCGCCAAGGTAGTTCCGCACCACTTCGCGCGGCGTATTCTCATACCGTACCGAGCCTTGGGAAAGATCGACGATGGCGGTCCTTGATCTCATCTTTCCAATGGAACCCGTCATACCTGTCGCTTCCCGCGAACACGCTTTTGAGGATGCTGTTTCCCGAGATCCACGCCTTGTTTTTCCATCCCACCGCCGCTTCGGGAAATCCCGGGGTTACGATCCCGGGACTCCCCCCAGCGTGTGTGTCTGTGGTCTTTCCTGTACCGCGTGATCCGATCCATCGATTCCGGCCAATCCACATCCCCCCGGACGGCTTCCCGGTGGAGTCGATTCAGAAACTCTACGCCCTCGAGTCCGCCTTCGAAAAGGGCCCGGGCCACCGGACCGATGTCCACTTTCTCGCGCACCAGGTACTGGAAGACACCGGCACCATCCACGTCATTGATGAAGGTGACGGCGATCAAGCGACCTTCCTTTACCACGAAACGCCTGTAGGCGGGCCGCGCCGGCGTGTCATAAACGTACACATCTGCGTGTTCAGGCTTGTCGAGCCGAGACGCCCCCACCGTGATCATGGGCAGGCCGAACAGGTTCAGGGAGTTCAGATAGACCGGCTCATAGGGGTCCGGATTCCCTCCCGCCATGCTCCATCCGGCCACGCGACCCTGCCGGTAGGCGTTCACCCAGTGGGCGTGGACTTCGGGTCGTCCCTCGATCCAATTGCTGTATTCGGTGACGTCGCCGGACGCGAAAACGCCGGAGACGCTGGTTTCCATCCTCGGCGAGACGTTGATCCCGCGGTCGGTCTTGATACCCGAACCGTTCAGGAGCGAGAGATCCGGTCTCATTCCCGCCGCCAGCACGAGGAAATCGAATTCGATCTCCTCTCCTCCGCTCGTGACGGCGACGCAGGCCCTCTCGCCGGGGTCGGCGGGCATCAGTCGCTCGATCGATGTTTGAAGGCGTACGTCAATTCCATGGGTTTCCAACGTCCGCTGTGCGTACGTTGCCGCCTCGGCGTCCAGGATCATGGGCAGCACCTTGTGCATGACCTCAACCGCGGTGACCGTCACCCCCAGCTCTTTCAATGCGGTGATGGCCTGGAGCCCGATGAGCCCGATTCCCACCAAAAGAGCTCGGGCTCCCGGCGAGCAGAGTCGCAGGAGTTGTCCGACGTCTTTGTAGCGGTACAGCGAGATCCGCGGTACATCCTCAAGCCCCTGGATCGGTGGAAGCGCGGGCTTCGAACCTGTCGCGAGGAGAAGACGCTCCCATTCAATCGTGTGCCCCGATTGTAGCTCGAGTGTCTTGTGTTGCGGATGCAATCGCTCCGCGGGGTCGCCCGTGATGAGGGAAATGCGCCGCGCCTCGGACCATTCCGGCGGACGCAGATGAATATCGCCGAAGGCTCGCTCGCCCTTCAGTACCTCGATGATGAGGGGACGGCAGTAGGGCGGAATCGACTCACCGTTGATGAGCAGGATCCGACCGTCGGAATCGACTTCCCGGATAGCCTCAGCGGCCGCGACACCGGCGATCCCGGCTCCGACGATGGCATAGCGGGTTTTCAGGACTTGCGACATATCGGGCTCTCACTAGGGGAAACCTAAGGTGTCGCAACTCGTTCCGTACTGTCGAGCCCGCCGCCTCGGATCGTTCGTAAACCCGCCGGGGTCTGCGAAGCGCCCGCGCTAAAGCGGATACCGCCGCGGGAAACTGGGGAACCTGCGTTCCACCAGCGCCTTGAGCCCGGCGATCGCATCGGGATGGCGGAAAATCTCCTCCAGATGTTGCTCCAGCTCGTACCGGGCGGACTCTTCTATGTCGATCCCTTTCGTATGGTCGTCGAACCCTTTGCTGATGAGCCAGTTTGCCGTCCAGACCGCGTTGGGAGAGTTGGACGCCACACGGTTGGCGATCCTGACCACCTGCTCCCGCCACGGAGATGTGTGAAAGACCTCGGCCTCGCGCCGTCCGAACGAATACAGGGAGGGAACGACGTCGCCCTTCAGGAAGAGATTCTTCATCATTCGAATCTCTTCCTTTTCCTCCAGCGTGAGATTCAAAGGGAGCTCTTCGATCCCCAGCCCGTCGATCTGCTCTCGGGTGAGCGCCCTTCCGCCGTTGTCTGCGATCGCAGTACACAGCCGCTCGGCGACTTCGTCCCGCCTGTGCGAGGGCACCAGCAGGTCCGCCAGCCCGAAGTACCGCAGCAGTCGGGGTGAGCTTGTAGGAGTCCCGCCCGCCAGAATGTAATAGCGGGCCATCGCGACGGCCAACTCCGCATCCCCGGTCGCCCGGTGAATGATCCGGGGCAGGAGCAGCGTCCCCCGCAGTCCCGGATATATGCCCAGACGCGTCTCGGGAAGCGTGTAGGTGGTCCGCTGGGTGGCCACGACAATGCTGTCGGTGTCCCACGCAAACGCCATCGCAGTCTCGACGCCGCCGCCGAAACACTGCCCGTCCACAATGGCCACCTTCGGCTTCCCGCCGCCCGTCATCGTATGGAACAGAACGTCCTGCCAGCGCTCGGTGGCCGTGCGAATGCCGGTGAAGTCCGAGGCTTCGACCTTCTGGATGAAACCCGGGACGTTGGCTCCGGCGATGAAGGTCTTGATGGGAGCCGTGTCGAAGACGATCGCAGCAGCGTCCCCGTCCCCATTGGCCCGAACAAACGCCTCCTCCAAGTGATCGAAGACATCGTCGTCCAACGCATTGGCCGTCTGAGGAGAATTGAGCGTAATCCAGGCTGCTCGGCATTTTGCAGATATCTTGTAGTCGATCGGACTCGTATCCAGATCCAGGTTCTTGCCGGCCTTGGCCAGATCCCTGAGATTCTGCGGAACGGGAAAATGATGTCCTAATTTCTTGGCCAGGGCCGCGCGTTCTTCCACCATCCGCCAGGCCTCGGAGATCCCGATCTCATTGAAAATCGTGAAGGGGCCCTTGCGCCAGAGGAACGCATTTCGGGCGAGATTCTCGAAATCTCTCGGGGTGATGACGCCCGCCCCGACAATTTCGAATGCAGCGGCGAACGCCACCGCCTGGAATCGTTCGGTCAGCCGGCGAACGAGGGCCTCGTCGCCCGATCCCTCCCCGGGACCCTCCATCGGGATCCAGCGCACCGATGCGGGGTCTTCCGCCTTCGCCTGGTCCTGAACGAGCTTCCGGAATCCGTCGGTCGGCCTGAAGAAGTCCTTGTACACGATGTACAGGGGATCCTTGGGATCAGAGTCGTCGGAGAAAGATTCCATGGCGAAGAGTCCGATGGGCAATCCCGTGGCGTCCATCAGCCCGAGGAATCCCAGAGGCATGCCGAGGGCCGTACGGCCGGCTGCCTCGATGTCCGCTTTCTCAAATCCCTCCGCCACCATGCGACACGCTTCCAAGAGAAGGGCGACGAACAGAACATCGGCCGCACCGCCCTTTCGACTGGAGAGAATGGGGGTGGAGACCTTGCCTCCCATCTTCATATAGTACATGGCCTTGTCGATGCTCTCCCGGGATGCGGTGTCCGTCCCTGCAACCTCACCCGCTCGATTCTTGTGGGGAAGGTAGAAGTAGTGCATCCAGACCACCTTGTCCGGTCGGGAGACCGCCTGGGAAAGCAGATTGGTGTTCAAAGACGAGGAGTTTGTCGCCAGGAGGACGCCCGGCGGGCAGAGACGGTCAAGCTCCTCGAAGATCTTGAGTTTGACGTCCATCTGCTCGGTGGCCGTTTCGACGGCGAGCTTCAAATTCTTCCCGCCGCAGGCGGTCGCGTAGTCCGTTGTCCGAAGGATCCTGCTCTGGATGGCTGTGATGTCTTCATCGGTGAAGATCCGCCCGCGCGCGGCATCGAGTTCCTTCTGAGTGGTCTCCCGGGCCTTCTCAAGAATTTCGTCCGAGATATCCAGCAGTCCCACGGCGAAACCGTTCTGGGCGTAGGCCTGAGCGATACTGGCCCCCATCGTCCCCGCCCCGATCACCAGGATCTCCACGTCATTCCAGCTGGCCTGTCCTTCGGTCATAGCGAGACCCCTCACCTGATATGCCCAATCACTCCGCAGGACGTGTCGTCATCACAGATAACTCTTGATCACCAGTGCGCCTCCCTGGCCGCCGCCGATGCAGGCGGAGGATATGCCCGTGCCGCCTTGGTAGATCAGGGCCATGGTCAGTCGCACGGCCGTCGCGCCCAGAGGATGTCCGAGTGCGATCGCCCCTCCCCACTTGTTGACTTTCCTGCGATCCAGACCCATTTCCTTCTCAACCGCCAGGTACTGGACTCCGAACGCCTCGTTGATCTCGATGTTGTCCATATCGTCAAAGGCGAGTCCCGCACGCTCCAGCGCCATCCTCATTGCCGGCACGGGCCCGATCCCCATGTAGTACGGGTCCACACCTGCCACACCCCACGAAATGACCTCGGCGATCGGCTCGATGCCCAGCTCCCGGGCGTATTCCTCGGTCGTCATGACCATGGCCGCGCCTGCATCCACGATGCCGCTCGCGTTGGCCGCCGTGGTTACGCCGTTGGGCTTCACGGGAATCATGCGGGCGAGGGTTTCGGGAGTGGTGTCGGGCCGGGGGTGAGTATCCTTCGCCACGACCTTGACCCCGCGCCGCGTCGGGAGCTCCACGGGCGTGATTTCCTTCGCCAGGCTGCCGTCTTCCATCGCGGCCCTGGCTTTCATCTGGCTCTCGTGGGCCAGCTGATCCACTTCCTCGCGCGTGATCCCATACCGCCGACCCAGAGCCTCCGCCGTGTCCATCATGTCGCCATTGGCGTACGTATCCTTCAGCCCATCTTTGAACAGGAAGTAGGTTCGCGCTCCACCCATAAATGGATAGCCCCAGGCGGAGGCAAACGTCAGGGTGGGAGACTGGCTCGGGCTCTCATAGCCCCCCGCCACGACCAGTCTTGAATCGCCCGTGACCAGCTCCTTGGCCGCAAGCGTCAGGGCCTCGCCCCCCGACCAGCAGATCCGGTTGACCGTGAACGCGCGGCTGGACCACGGAACCCCGGCCTTCAGACCCACGTGCCGAGCACCATAGTGGGAGTCGATGGACGTGTGCTGCGCGTTGCCCATGATCACATGATCGATGAGCCCCGTCCGGTCTTGGAGTCCTGCTTTGGCGATGGCTGCTCGAGCGGCGAAGACTCCCAGATCAATGGGATTCACGTCCCTGAAATCGCCTCCGACCTCGGCAAACGGCGTGCGTGTGGCGGAGAGGATCACGACCTATCGACCGAGTTTGCGCATCAACTCCACGGCTCCGCCGCCGATTCCGGGCGTATCCTCAAAGATTGGCTTGGGGTGCATGAGTCGATCCTCGTTTGCGGTCAGAGGTAGATTGGCCCGGATCGCGTGTTCTGTGGGTGCAGCGATCCAGCCATTCTCATGTGTGTGAAAGAATCTGGACGACCGAAGACTCAAAAACAGGCCAAGCTCTCAGAAGATCCGCAAAGGCGCATACATCGCAAGTCGCTACCGGGAGCAGAGCCCGAGACTAAGCAATGGTAAGACACTCTGGGAATTGCCCGTTGAGACTAGCACTCTGGAAGGTCTACCGTCAACCCTTACTTTCCGGATGCGGATTCCGGTCTTGTTGTCTTTGCAAGGAGTTACG
>Ga0180431_10000721_pt1 | contig 47151 bp, 47 predicted proteins | sample SS_ome_11_FD_132459 | JGI IMG/M metagenome (GOLD analysis project Ga0180431, IMG submission 132459) | Hypersaline lake sediment archaeal communities from the Salton Sea, California, USA - SS_1_MS_1 metaG | ecosystem: Environmental > Aquatic > Non-marine Saline and Alkaline > Hypersaline >... | reverse complement strand
TCCCCCATGCCGCTTGCCAGCGGCACCACGAAGGATGAGAATGGCCTGCGTCGTGGGGGTGCGTTTCGCGTCGCAGGAAATCATGCCTATTTTCCTAGCAATCTCCCATGCCGCTTGCTGGCGGCACCACAAAGTATGAAAATGCATGCTGGGACAGCGGTTGGGTAACGCGCCCGACGTCGGGTGCTCTACCCAGCGATACGAACGGGGAAGCGTATGGCTCAAGGGACGACGGCATGCAGAGAACCCCTATTTTCCCAGCAATGACAAGAGAAATCGAGGTCCCGCCCCGGAGCCTCTGTGCATTCTGTACGTAACGTAATATCCAAACCCAGAGCAACCGGCCGCCTCCACCCTTCGGTCATTTGGATTTGTTTATGATTTAGATATTAGTGCTTAGGATTTGCCCTCTGAGGTAGTCTTCCACCAGGGCCGCACTCAGATCGGCGGGGCTGGCGAAGACCACACGCCCCAGGTTCATGCGGGCCAACTGCCGGGCCAGCTCCATCAGAGGTGGTGTCTGGCTCAGCATGATGACGTTCAGTGTGATACCCTCGTCCCTGTACCGCAGCGCCTCCCTGATAACCCCGCCCACGGCGTTCTCGAAACCCACATACCGGCCGTCCTCCGAGTTGGGCTCCGAGTCCGTCACCAGGTAGGCCTGCTTGTCGCCCCGCTCCTGCCTCACCACCGTCCTGAAGCGCCTCATGCCAGCCCTCATGTCGGTACTGCCCTCGCCCGCCACGGCGTTGGCGATGGACCACGGGGGAACCTGCTTCACCGTGTCGGAGAAGCTGAATACCTTCAGCGAGTCCTTGGGGTCACGGCCGATCAGCTCCGTCAGCGCCAGGGACGCCTCGATGGCGGCGCCCAGCTTGCCGTCCCTGCGCATGGAGGCGCTCACGTCCACCAGCACCCCGGCGCACATCCTGGCAGGGCACTGGGTCTCGAAGATATGAAAGTCCCGCGGCTCGAGCTGCCTGTCTATGGCGGCCCCCCGCTCCAGAGCGGCCACCAGGGTGCGCTCCACGTCCGTCAAAGCATAGTCGTCGCCCGGCTGATACTGCCGCGACCAGGAGGTCAACCGGGAGCCGTAGCCGATCTCACTGGTGGAGTGCGCTCCCACGTCTCTGTGTGACAGGTTTGCCATGACCCGCTCCAGCACCTGCCTGGCCAGCGTCCTGGCGCCGCGGGACGTCACCGTCACCATGCCACCCCGTATGTCCAGGTAGCCCTGCTCCTGGTAGGGGCGCAGGGCGGCCTCCACGTCCCGGGGGTCGATCCCCTCGGGTTGATATTTCACGGCGTTGGCTGCCTGCTCGAGCCGCTGCAGTGCGCGGTCGGAAGCCATGTCGGCCGCTATGTCCTCCACGTCCTCCCCGTTGAGGAGCCGGTCCAGGGCCGCGAAGCACATCTCCTCCTCGTAGTCCCTCAGTTGCTGCTGGCTCTCCTGCAAATCCCGCTGTCGCCGGGCCAGCCTCCTGTCCGCCTCCTCCCGGGCTTTCTCCTCCAGACGGCCGTACAGGCGGATACGCTGGGCTATCTCGTCGATGCTCCGGCTGGGCGAGCCCAGCAGGTCGCGCAGGACGTCCACCTGGGCCGCTCCGGTCAGGCCGCACCTGGTGCACGGTGCCAGCTCTATCATGGCTCTCCCTCGGTGATCTTCCTTGGCCTGAATACCTGCCCGGCCTCCGCCTCGCTGATAACATGCCGGTGCACGGCGAGGTTGACGATGACCTCGATCGCCGAGGCGACGTATTCCCACCTGCTGTCCTCCCCCGGGGCGTCAGCCGTGGTCGCCAGCCTGAGTTCCGTCTCATTGAGCAGGTCGTCATTAGGCTGTCCGGCCGCCTCCTTCAGCATTCCCTGCACCAGCGTGCCTAGCTGCTCCAGGTCGGGAAGCCGCTGTGCAAGCGCCTCGACCGTCAACGGCACCGCAGTCAACTCGGCGGCCAGTCGCTCCGTGTCGCAGGTGGCAAACAGGTCTGGCTTGAAGTCCTCCAGAGCATTCCACAGCAGGTCCTCGACAAGCCTGTCGGTCCGGAGGAAGGAGTTCCGGGGCTCGTCCCAGTCCTGGTACTCGGAACTGAGGGCTATTCTGCCCCTCAGCGCCAGCTTCAGGCCGTCCAGGGCGTCCCTGAGCGAAGCCACCTGCCTGTTCTCAAGCTCCACGCTGGCATAGGTGTGGTCCAGGGCGCGGCTGCTTGCCCTGATGCTGGCCTTCTTCTCCAGCCTCTGGCAGGTGCGGCTGTGCCGCACCGCCAGGTTGAGGAGGTCGACGATCCACCAGGGAGCGGCCACCGTCCTCCTGGCATACTCCTCCAGGACAGCACTGGGTACCAGCTCCGCTCGATGCCAGCGTACCATGTCGCCCGCAGCGCCGGTGCTGCCGAACCGCTGCAGCAGCATGATCTCCTTCTCTTCCTCCTCCCCCGGCATATCCATGTAGACCAGCTCCAGCCTGTCCAGCAGCGGTCTGGGGACCTCGTATACATGGGAGAACCCCCGGGGGTTTCCCGTGGCTATCACGATCAGGTCCAGGGGATGCTGCCAGTTGTATTCCTCGAGGATGGCCCTCTTCTCCTCGAGTATGGGGTGCAGCAGCACCTGGACATTGGTGCGGATGGCGGGCAACTCGTCCACGAAGAGGATGCCCCTGTTTGCCCGGAACACGCCGGTGCCAGCGAACACCGAGGGGTCGGAGGGGCTCTTCCCCTGGATGATGGCATGGATATCCTTCAGCCCCAGCAGCTTGGCCTCGTTGGTGTACTCGTTCCCCTGGATGCGAGAGAAGCGCCTGTGCCCCGGCAGGAGCTCTATCCCGTATTGCTCTCCGGGGTTCTGGCTCTCCCTGCACCTGGGGCAGAGCAGCGAAGCCGGCCACCGGGGGTCATCATTGTAGGGGCAGCCCTTGATCCTGAACACCGGGGGCAGCAGAGAGGTCAGCGAGCGGGCCAGCCTGGTCTTGCCGGTGCCTTCTTCCGATACAAGGTAGGGATGGGCACCGGAGAGCAGGGCGCGGACCACATCTTTTTTGGTCTCCTGGCGGCCCTGTATTGCCGGCAGGAGGTCCTCACCGGCCCTGATCCTCTTCAGGATGGAGTATCTCAGTTGGTAGACGATCGGTACAGGGGCATACTCGCCCAGGTCATATACCGTTGGGGGATCTTCCGGAATTGACATACGCTCTTCCTGTATCTTAGCATAGTCCTCGCTCGTCTCTCGGTCTTCTCACTATCCTGACCCAAGCGTCGCATGATGTCCACGCCAGTCGTTGTCAGAGTGATACAGTGCCTGCGGCAGAGCGGTGGGGAGAAGACGGCACCGGAGGTCTGTTCAATTATCGGGGAACCTTCCAATCGTGTCAACGCAGCCCTGCACAGACTGGTCGAGCTGAACCTGGCTGACCGGGTCGGGGAGGGCTACGCCTACCGGCACACGCCCGAGAACGACGGGCTGGTTTCGCGCTTGCTGAGATTGTACGAGGAGGTTGGGAGGGGGCGGGACGCCGGCCTGCTGGTGCGAGGCTTCCTGTGCCAGATACCGGCCCGATACCCCTTCCACCTCCGGACGCTGCTGGAGTTGTGCCAGGGTCAGGGCTTTGATAGAGCCGAGGTGGCCCGGTGTCTGGAGAGGGAGGTGGCCGGGGGCTGCGTCAGAGTAATGGGAGTGACCTACACCAGGATGAGGAACTCGGTCCTGGTCCCCGTCTACGTCAACCCGCTGCACTTCGACAGCCTGAGCAACCAGGGGGCCGTGGTCATGCGCTACCAGGACCGGCTTGAGCCTGAGCAACTCGAGGCCGGGGACGAGGAATACTACCTGGTGGCAGACTACCCGCCGGAGCTCTCGGGCCCTGCCCGGGAGCACATGCGGCGAGAGAAGACAGAAGTGAAGGAATGTGTTCAGGCCATGGGCCTGACGCAGGCGGGCGGCTGGTACTGGCGGCTGAAGACCAGAGGGCCCGCCGAGGACCACACGGGCGGTCCGTAACACGGATGGCCAGGGAACTATAGATACACCGGCATAGAGACAGTGCTCCGGGGCCGCCTGAGACGTGTCCGCTTACCGGAGCGCAGGGGGCGCTATGCCGGATCGACGAACAAGGAGGCTGACGTCATGGAGCTTCAGGACTACAGCGGGGACCTTGTCCCCAATCTCAGGTGGCAGGACTTCTCCAAGGAGGCGCTGATCAGGTTGCTCAACGAGAGCCAGCGTGCCCTGATAATGATGGATGGGTTCTGGCACACGAAGGTCGCTGAGGAGTTCGGCATCGACAAGGCTGACGCATGGGGTGGTGAGGTGTGGGGCACGGACTACGTCAAGCACATGGTCCCCCGGATCATGAAAGCCATGAACATCAGCGGCAACGACGTGGAGACGTACATGAAGTACCTCCAGGTCGATCCGGGCCTGCCTCTGGAGATGTGGGACTATCGCATCGACCTGAAGGACAAAAACCACGCTGTGTGGACGGTTGACAGGTGCCCCTCCCTGCTTTTCATGGAACGGGAGGGCAAGGGCAGAGAGGCCGTGGTCTGCCAGCAGATGGAGGTTGAAGCGATAAAGGGCTATGCCAGGTACTTCAACCCCGCCATCAAGGTCACTCCTCTCAAACTGCCCCCCAGAAAGGGGCCGGATGACTTGCCCCACTGCCAGTTTGAATTCAGACTGGAGCAGTAGGCGTCTCAACCAGGTGGACGGCGTCCTGGCATCGTCAGTCCGGCCCTGTGATCTGCTGACGACCTCGTAGGTCGTTGAGTGTGTCTCCTCCGAAGTGGTGTCGACGGACCAGGAGCAGAGGACCGGGACGTATCCAATGACAGCTCCAACCGCAGTCAGGATCATTGACTATCTGAGAGGGTGTGGGTCCCTCTCCACGGCGGGGGAGATCGCGGCGGTGATCGGCGAGTCGCGGCAGGACACCGAGCGTCTCCTACACAGGCTGGCCACATCCGGAGTCGTCGTCCAGGAAGGCGAAGGCTACCGGTACGCAGGCTCTCCGGAAAGCGACGGGCTGGGCCTCAAGCTCGCGCAGGTCTATAACAGGGTGGGGGAGAGGTCTGCCAGACAGGCGCTGCTGCGTGGCTACATGGTCCAGGTGCCCCCACGACACCCCCTTCACCTCGGGACACTGCTGGAGGTGCTGCAGCGGGAAGGCCTGGGCAGGGACGAGGCGATGAGACTCCTGGAGAGCGAGATGGCCGGCGGATACGTAACCGCGGTCGACATAGCACCCGACGGCCTGACCAGGGACTGGAAGAAATCGCTGTACCTGCCCGTGTGTCTCACTCCCCACCAGTTGCGGCGTCTCCGTCGCAAGGGAAGGGTCGTCTCCCCGGAGGTGGATGGGGCAGGCGGTTCGAAAGAGGCACAGTCAGTGGCAGAGACATACGTGGTGGCCAGCTACCCGCGCACTCTGTCAGAGCCGGCCAGGGAGCATGCAGAGAGGGAAGGTCACGACCTCAAGAAGCACTTCGATCGGATGGGCGTCATTGGTTGGGACGGGTGGTGGTGGAGGCCCGTGAGGAAGTAGTGGCGCTGCCCGCAGGGTGAGCCCCTCACTCTAGCTCGCTCCCACCAGGCGAGGGAGGACACGCGGGAAGCTCCAAAGCCTAAACACTAAATCCGAAACAATATCAAAGCTCAAAGCACGAAGCGGGGTGCGCCCACGGTAGCCTGTCTGTGCGTCTCGATTCATCGGGACTCCAGGCCCGATAGGGGGGAGCAGGTCGCGGCAGGTAGTCCCCTCTCCCTTGATGGGAGAGGGCTAGGGTGAGGGTGACCCCCTACCTCTCTACCAGGCAAGGAAGAAGCGGGCCACGCCGTAGCGGCGAGGGGCACGGACAGCCGTACCCCTCGCCGCGAGCCTATCCTCAGCCAGCGCAGGGGCAGTCTTGGCTACCGCTTCTCTTCCGTGGGAGGGGCCGCATGAACGATCGCCGCGGGGCCGGCGATCGATGCCGGTATGAACTCGGGCGGCCTTATGAGCTCCATGGTGATGGCCCCTGACTCGCACACAGGGACGCACAGCCCGCAGCCAACGCACTTCTCCTCGTTGATGGCTACCTTCGGCTTCTTGGAGCCGGCCACAGGCTGGACGTCAATGGCATCGAAGTAGCACCGCGCCCTGGCAGCCTCGGCGTCGGCAGCAGTGATCTTCTCATTGTCCACCCTGACAATGAACCGGCTGGTGGCCAGGACGTCATTCACGTTCCCGTACCTCAGGGTGGGGTTCATGCACATGCAGGCGCAGCCACAGCAGCAGCAGATGTACTCCAGGGCCTCCATGATGTTCAGATTGGTCACGTTGGGCATGAGACCGGCGTCCTCCGCCATGAGCTCGATCTGGATGGCCTCATCGGCGGATATCTTCCTGCCGCTGCCCCGGTACAGGTCATACTCCGCCCTCTTGCCGAACTGGATGCAGACCTCGAGGGGGTGGTCACACCTCTGCGCACCCACACGGCAGCAGCACCGGCGCACGCTGATGAGGTCCTTGTGGGCCTGGATGATGTCCACTGCGCTCTCTACAGGGAGAAGTTTCAGGTCCGGCGGTATCGACCTCATGGCCGGGATGACTCTGAGAATCTTGTCACCTATTCCACCCAGATTAACGGCTATCTCTTTCCACCATTCCTCGCCCTCGTACAGTTCCATCCACAGCTTCGGCACTTCTGCCGGGATGAACTGGGGAGCGCTGGCCAGGATATTGTCGTGCAGGGTCCCCGGGTCTCGAGGGTACCTGTATCCCTTTCTTGACGCCGTGACCAGCCCCCTTGTGGCCAGTCCGTGGATTCTCTCCTCCACCTGCGCCTCGCTGATGTTGTACTTGGCCGCCAGGTCGGCATAGGGTGCGGGGAGCCCGAGCAGGAACTCCGCTTCCTCCGGCGTCATAACGCACTCCAGGATGGCATGGAAGGCCTTGGAGTCCCGCTTCCCGCTCATCTCCGCCAGCTTCAGCATAGCCTCTGTCACAGCCACTGTCCCATTCCTCCTTTTCAGACTTATCGATATCAGGGTCCTTCGGTGGACTCAGTTGCCGACGCGAATATGTTGGCCACCAACTCCAGGGTCGGGAGGTCCGACCGGTCCCAGGCCTCCTCGAAGATGCGCTTGTACCCGGTGGACCTGATCTTCCACTGTCCGTCCACTTTGACATACTCGTCGTGGTAGTAGGCTGCGATCAACAGTCCCCTGTTCCTGGCAGTATCCAGCATGTAGTTGTGCAGTGCCCACACACCGCTTGCGGACGCATCGCCCGTGATCTCGATCTCGGGATTGTGTCCGTGGTGGAAGCCGAAGAACTCGTACCTGGCCAGTCCCTTCTGTATGAAGGCCATTATCTCGTCTACGCCCTGCTGCTCGTAGCGCGAGTCGTGATAGCTGGTAGTGGCATCCTCGGCAAAACACTCGGCCAGGTCCGCCCACTGCTTCAGGTCGATGGCACGAAAGTACCTGTACTTGAGCCTCTTGATGGCCTCGATGTCTTCCAGTCGCCGCCTCCGGGTCTGGTTCGACGCCAGCAGCGCCTCAACCCGCTCCAGCCTGGCTTCTAGGTCCGCCGACTCACTCATTGAGGCACACTCCTGAGGCGACGGAGAGCATACGGCGCTTCGCCGGCTGGGGCGACGTGACGATCCCGCGGCAGGCTGGCGCGTAGCCTGAGTGCACCTGCCAGTCGCCGCGCTTGGGAGGCGCTGGGACACTGCCGTTACTTGAATCTCGCATCACTCCCCGACTGCCGTCCTTCGAAAACGTTGGCCCTGATTTCCAGGCTGGGGACGCTGGACCTCCGGAGTTTCTCTTCCACTATGCGGGTTGAACAAGTGTGCGCTATCTTCCACTGTCCGTCGGCTTTGACGTACTCGTCCTCATATATGGCCGCCAGCAGCATGGTGGTGTCGTATTTGGTATCGATCATGTAGTTGTACAGGAACCATCTGCCGCGGGCGGTCGACGGCCCCGTGATCTCTATCTCCGGCTGGTGCCCGTGGTGAAATCCGAACAGGGAGAACCTGCCCATGGAGTGCTTGAGAAAGCCCATGATCTGGCCCACGTCCTCCGGCTGGTAACGCTCGTCGTAGTAGCTGGTCGTAGCACCTGGGGCAAAGCAGTCCGCCATCTCGTCCCACAACTTGTGGTCCAGGGTGCGGAAGTACCTGTACTTCAATGCTTTGATGGCCTCGATATCCTCGCGCTGTTCGAGGGTGAGTGCATCGGCCGTGGCCGACGCCTCAAGTTGGCGTACCCTGTCCTCGAGTTCAGTGATGGTCTCCGTCATACTCCCTACTCGGCAGTACCTTAGCGGAATCACCTGCCAATAATGGGCACAACTACAGGTGCACCAGCGTTGTGCCTCATTTCACGGCAGACTCTGGCACCGGGGGCAGCGGCAACTACTGGTCCGACAGGCGGAACATCTGCTGGGTGAGCTTCAGGCTCTTGATATCTCCCCTGTCATACACCTCTTCGAAGGTGCGCTCATAGCCGGTGAACTTGATCTTCCACTCTCCATTCACCTTGACGTACTCGTCCTGGTAGAACGCGGCCCCGAAGAGAGAGGTGTTCCGCTTCAGGTCGATCACGTAGTCCTGGAGCGCCCATATTCCAGTGGCAGTGGTGTCGCTGGTCAGTTCTATCTCGGGGTGATGGCCCTGGTGCATGCTTATCATGTGCGGCCCCAGACCCTTCTTGAGAAAGGACATTATGGTGTCCCTGCCCTCGAAGCTGTACTTGCCGCCGGAGTAGCTGGTCTTGGCGTCTTCGGCGAAGCATTCCGCCATCTCGTCCCACTTCTTCGTGTCCAGGGTGCGGAAGTACTTGTACTTCAACCTCTTGATGGCATCGATCTCGTCCAGTTGAGCCATAGCGACCGCCTCCTTCGCTTCGTGATGGCCGATCCAGCCCCAACCTTGCAGGGCCGGGGCTTTGGGCCTCAGCCCTTGGCCATATGCCTGGCAGCGATGTAACCGAACACCAGGCTCTTGCCCTGGGCCGCTCCGCTGTCATAGTGGTGTCCCAGCAGCAGCATAGCCTGCGTATTGCTGGTGCAGTAGAAGCCCGGTATCACTTCACCACGTACGTCTATTACCTGGGCGTCGGTGTTGGTGACCAGCCCTCCGAGGTTGCCCGCCGTGGTCGGTTCCAGCTTCACGCCGTAGAAAGGCGGCTTCTCCAGCGGGCCCAGCACGGGGCTCGGCTGGCGGCCCGGGAAGACGAAGTCGCCCCACTGCTTGTCAAAGGTGCTCTCGCCACGGTGGAAGTCGGGGTCACGGCCTTCCCTGGCGAACTTGTTGAACCGTTCTACCGTTTCCACCAGGTTATCAGCGGAGACACCGATCTTCTCGGCCAGCTCCTGGAAAGTGTCTGCCTTCACTATCCACTCGTCCACGTCCTGGCCTCTCCTCAGGTTGCCGATGGGCATGATGTCCCTCAGGGTCTGGTCGCAGACCCAGTACACGGGGTAGTTGGCATACTCGCCTTTCTGCCTGTCATAGGCCACTATGCTGCGGCCTATGTCGGGGTAGAAGCACTCGTCGCAGCAGCGCTTGCCGTGGCGGTTGACCATGATCTGGCCGGGGTAGCCGTGTATGAAGGGCCGGTACAGCCGCTTGCCCGTCTCCTCAACGATGTCTTTGGGCAGGCTGACGCCAGGCTGGAAGATGCTGTGGTCCATGAGGGCCAGGGCTGCTCCCACCTCCATCCCCATGATGTGCCCGTCGCCTTCGTTGGTGGGGGCCGTGTAGGCACCGAGCGGCGGGGAGTATATGAACCTCTTGTTCATCTCCGCGTTCCACTCGAAACCGCCGGTGGCCAGCAGGACGCCCTTGTTAGCCTTGACATAGAAGTCCTTGCCCTCGCGCTCGGCCCTCAGGCCGACAACCCGGCCGTCCTGGACGATCAACTGGCGCGCCCTGGTGCCGGTGAGCATGTCGATGCCGCGGTCAACGCAGGCCATGACCAGTGGGCCGATCAGACCCCTGCCCTGCACCCAGGGGGGACGGGGCCCGATCAGGTACTTCACCGGGTCCTGGCGCACCTTGGCCAGCATGGGGTATTTCTTCTCTGCTTCCTCCAAGATCGGGGGCACCACCTCGGGGTCGGGCCACAGCTTGCGGCCCATGGGCTTGCCGCCTGGAAGGTCAGGGCAGTACTCTGTGCGGCTGGCGTCACTCTGGGGGGACAGCTTGAGGACGGTGTTCTTCTCCAGGTACCCGATGACCTCGTTACAGGTGTCCACATAGGTGGTGAGTATCTCCTCGTCGTGGTGGCCCATGCTCACCCGGCGTATGTAGCCCAGGGTCTCCTCACGGGAATCTGTGATCCCCATCTCCAACATATACTTGTTGAAGGGTATCCAGATAGCGCCTCCGGAGAGAGCGGTGCCGCCGCCCAGTGTCTCTGCCTTCTCCACCAATACTGTCTTCAGTCCCAGGTCATGACCCAGGATCACAGCAGCGAACCCTCCCATGCTGGACCCGGCTGCCACCAGGTCCGCCTCGAGGTCCCACTTCTCCGGCACGTTGGGATGCTTGATCATCGATTACACCTCCGTAGGATGACGGGTCCAGACATTAGTGCGGCCAGTACTCGATTGGGCACTATGCTGCGAGCCCTGCCAACGGGGTGGCCGCCATGGTCCGCTTCACGTTGGCGTGGCTGGGGCGTTTGTCCGGAGCACGACCGTAATGCCCTGTAACGGGCCGCCGAGCTCTGTCAGTGACATAGTAGCATTTTGCCTTGGCGCTTATCAAATCATCGAGGCGTACCTATCAGGGGTTCGTCGAGACTGCAACGGCACAGCTTTACCCCGGCTGGCACAGGCACGATGGTCTCGTTTGAAGGGAACCACGTCACTTCTATAGAATAGGTAATTGAGCGGGGACTCAGCCACCGGCACAAGTCGCCAGAGCAGTCCCCCTGCCACTGAAGCGTTTCGGCTGCGGCGCTCGAGCCCAACGGCGTCGCAGATCAACCAGGAGGTATGCAAATGGACTCAGTTTTCTCCCTTGAGGACAAAGTGGCCATCGTGACGGGGTCCGGTCGCGGGATAGGAAAGACTACCGCGTTGATGATGGCCCGGGCCGGTGCCGCAGTGACCGTTCTGGCCAGGACAGCCGCCGACGTTGAGGCAACCGCGGAAGAGATTCGCCAGCAGGGCGGCAGAGCGCTGGCGGTCCCCACCGACGTGAGGCAGAGCGACCAGATAGCCAACATGGTCAGCAAGACACTGGAGGAATTCGGGCGCGTCGACATACTGGTCAACAACGCCGGGGCTTCTTTCCCTGTCCCGACCATGGACTTGAGCGAGGGGGCATGGGATGCCCTGGTCAGGGAGAACCTCAAGAGCGTGTTCCTGTGCTGCAAGGCCGTGGCCCGGGCTATGATAGACCGGGGTGACGGGGGCAGTATCATCAACATATCCTCCACCGAGGGCTTGCGTGCTGCTGCCACCAACGCAGCCTATGCCGCGGCCAAGGCAGGGGTCATCAGCCTGACCCATACCCTGGCAGTGGAGTGGGCTAGGCACAGCATCCGCGTAAACTGCATATGTCCGGGGTTCATCTGGAACCCGGGTATGACCGAGGCGCTGGCACAGGACACGGGACTGAAAGAGAAGCTGGACTCGGTACCGATGAAACGCATCGGCAAGCAGGAAGAGATCGCTGGCGGGGTTGTCTACCTGGCCTCGGACGTCTCCACCTATACCACCGGCGCTGTTCTCGTCATCGACGGCGGTTTCTCCAGCGTTCTAGGCTCTGCTGTCTAGGCCCTCTGGCCCTGGAGAGCCAGCTACGGCCCGCGAGCCTGGCGTGAGCCATCCGTGTAGCCAAGGGTTTGATCTCTGTCGTAGAATTGAGGCGACGCGGATCTTGAAAGGAGGGCTGTCATATGTCCGCATTCATCTTCGAGACCAAAGGAAGAATAGCCTATATGACCCTGAACCGCCCCGAGGCCTTTAACGCCATGAACCGCGAGATGTGGGACGGCCTCATCAAGGCGTGGACAGAGGTGGGAGAGAACCCTGACATCTGGGTGGGGGTCATCACCGGCGCCGGAGAGAAGGCCTTCTGTTCGGGCCAGGACCTGAAAGAGATGGCGGAGTGGATGGCCATTCCCGAGGACAAGCGGCCGGGGATGCCTCTACCCGAGGTCAACCCCATGAATGACATGCAGATATGGAAACCGATAATTTGCGCCGTCAACGGTCTCTGCATAGGCGGGGGCCTGGAACTGGCCATGGCCTGTGATATCAGGATCGCCGCCGAGACGGCCAGGCTCGGGCTGGCAGAAGTGAAGAGCGGCGTCTTCCCAGGCAACAGCGGCACCCAGAAGCTGCCGAGGCTGATACCTTTCGCCAAGGCCCTGGAGATGCTGATGACCGGTGACCTGGTTGATGCCCAGGATGCCCTCCGGCTTGGGCTGGTCAACAAGGTGGTGCCCTCTGGGCAGCTCATGGCCGAGGCGGAGGCCATGGCCAACAAGATATGTGAGAACGGGCCCCTGGCAGTCAGGGCGGTCAAGGAACTCGCCTACCGCGGCATAGAGATGAGCCTGGCTGATGGCCTGAAGCTGGAGACGGAGATTGCAGGGCGGCTCTCCAGGACAGAAGACGCCATGGAAGGGCCGAGGGCCTTTGCCGAGAAGAGGAAGCCCGTCTGGAAGGGAAGGTAGGCGGGCTTCGCTGGGAAGGTCCCGCCGAAGCAGTTGCCTGCTGTCCCGGGCGGGCGTCCGGAATGCCAAAGAAGATGCCCCCGACGATTCGGGGGCATTACTCATTCTCTAGCCGGTGTCACAGTAGTCCCCGCTCCTCAGCGAAGTAACATGACACACCCCATGCGGGCTGAGGAGACAACCGGCAGCAGGGGCGCTGGAGACACACTACAGGCTTTGGCCTGTCCCGCGACGGCCTATATCTCTACATGCATCCCCTTTGCGTCCACCGGCTCCAGCCGCCATATCCTGCCCTCGCTGGCGTCCACGTAGTAGTCCATCGTCTTGCCGCAGTCGACGCACTTGGCCGTTATCCTGCCCTTGTAGGTACTGGCCACGGTGCCGAGAATAAGACCACCCTCGGTGGCATAGCAGTCTGGGCACGGACCAACGATATGCACATTCCCCTGTCCACACACCAACCAACGCAGTTGCATGCTGACCTCCCTTCCAGCTTCGTCCAGCTTGGTGCTTAGTATAGTCTCAGTTGTACTGTCTGACAAGCCCTTCTTCTTTCTCTTGGCCATCGGCTCCTGCCCTCCCCAGAAGGCGGTCTGTCCGTACTGAGGTAGTTCCATTATCAATTGTAACGCATTCCCGGCGGCTGGTACTACCCCCCAGGAACCGGCTTGGCCGCGAGAAATTCCTCCCTGACCCTATCAACCAGAGCCGGATCGGCCAGCAGGTCCAGACCGGTCAGCGCCAGCGCCCTGGCCCCGTCCATCATCCCCTGCATGCCATCGCCGGAGCCGGCAGCCGCCGCGAACTGCGGGGTGTGCTCCAGCACATCGGGCGGAGCTATGGCAACGTAGGGATGAATGCCTGGTGCAACCTGGCTGACGTTCCCCATATCCGTACTGCCCAGCCCGTACTGCGATTCAGTAGTGAAGGAGCCGCGTCCCAACGCCCTCATGTTCGCCACGAACAACTCCACCAGCACCGGGTTCGGCAGCATCGGGGCGTAGGTCACGTCGCCCCAAGTGTACTCCAGCCGGCACCCTGTGGCCAGGGCGGCAGCAAGGAAGCAGTCCAGCACTTTCTCCTTCAGTTCCTCGAGATAATGCATGTCCTCCGCCCGCACCAGGAACCTGGCCTGGGTGTAGGCGGGGATGATGTTGGGGGCCTCACCACCTTTCAGTATGATTCCGTGTATGCGACTGCTCTCCCTGACATGCTGGCGTAGTGCATTCACATTGGTGTAGGCCAGCACAATGGCGTCCAGGGCATTCGCGCCCCGCTCGGGATAGGCAGCGGCATGCGCCGGCCTGCCGAAGAACTCCACCTCCAGGGGTGCGCAGGCCAGCGCCGGCGAAGCGGCGACGTCCTTGTTGCCCGGATGTACCATCATGGCAGCATCCACCCCGTCAAAGGCCCCCCTATCTGCCATGGTCGCTTTGCAGCCATGGACCTCCTCGCTGGGCGTTCCGATGACCAGCACGGTGCCGCCCAGTTGGTCTACCGCCGGCTTGAGGGCCACGCCGGCGCCAACGGCAGCAGCGGCGATGACATTATGCCCGCAGGCATGTCCCAGCTCGGGTAGAGCATCATACTCGGCGAGGAAGGCAATCACGGGACTCCCCTCCCCGTAGCTCCCCCTGAACGCGGTGGGGAACCCGCAGACGCCCTTTTGCACGCTGAAGCCAGCACCTTCCAGGTAGCCGGCCAGCCACTGGGACGCCTTCACCTCCTGGAGTCCCAACTCGGGGTTGGCGTGGATCCTCAAACTGAGCTCGACCAGCTCAGCCCGGTGGGCATCAGCTTCCGCCAGTACCTGTGTCTTCAGCTTCTCTAACATGGCTTCCAAAGTGGTTGTCATTATAGCGAAAGCCGGCATGCCATTCCACCCGCCACCTGCATCAGGATGCGGCCGCTATGCAGGTCGCAGGGCTACCCCGATCATTCTACCACAGAGACGGCGTGTGCCTGCGTGAAGTGTGGAGTCGGCACAAGCGGTGCTTGCGTAGTGTCCCAGGGGCAGCTCTGCAGTCTATGTCGTTGTGTGATATATCTGTTACATGCCGAGATGTGCCGGTATTCTGCCGAGGCTCTTTCATCACTACGGGTTGCGCATTGGCTCTGGTCTATGATGTAATCCCTGGTAAGGGGCGACCACAGGCGAGATCAGGCTGCGCCCGGCAAAGAGTCCCACCGCTCCGGCAGCCATGCCTGCCTTTCGCCCTTGCCTGTGAGCTTGTGAAAGGACCGGCCCCCAAGCCGGTCTCATCTGCCTGAGACATGGGGCGTACGCCTTGCTTCTCGCCGCAGATCGGCGCGTTTGCCGCAAGCTTGCCGCTGCTCGCTAATGGCGACTTGCGGCGGGATGGAGGAGGTCCGCCGGAATATGACTGTGCTCAGACAGGACAGCATGACCAAAGACGAGCGGATGATTGCACTGCTGAACAGGCAGCCCCTGGACAGGGTGCCTGTGTGGGGATTCAGCATCGGCTTTCCGGCTGTGAACGTAGGATATGCGATCTCCGATATGTACAGTGACCCGCAGAAGGCCTTCGATGCCATGACGTGGACCACAGAGCAATACGGTCTCCAGGATATCCCCTGGATATCCTGGCCTATGATGGGGCGAGGCCGGATCAAGATGCCCGACAGTGAATTCAGCCAGTCCCCCTCGATCACCAGCTACCGGGTGACCACAGAAGAGGATGCCTGGGGCATCAGGCTGCCCGATGCAACAAGAGAGGGCGGTCAGCCCACCATGGAGTGCGCCAGGCTGGTGATGGAGAGTGGTGGGCCCTTCGTCATCCTCGCCGTCGGGGTATTCACCAGTGCAGCTACCTTCTGCGGCACCGAGCAGCTATGCCGGTGGATGATAAGGAAGCCGGCGGCGGCCCACAGGCTCCTTCGCCTGGCTGCCGACCAGGCGGTGGCGCGGGTGCGGTACTGGGCAGACACCTTTGGCCCCGAGCACGTCCTGCCTATGGCAGGTGAGCCAACGGTGTCCAACCAGATAATCTCTCCCAGGCATTTCCAGGAGTTCGCCCTTCCCTATATCAAGGAGACCCACGAGCGGATACTTGCTATGGGGGTGAGGCACATCCTGTGCCACATCTGCGGTGAGCAGAACCTGAACCTGCCGTACTGGGCACAGGTACCCATGGGGAATCCCGGCATCGTCAGCTTCGGTCACGAGATAGACCTCGATGTAGCCTCGAAGCACTTCCCCAACGACATCCTCATGGGGAACGTGGAGACGGGGATTATCCAGACCGGCACTCCAGACGAGGTCTACGAGTCTACCAGGGTATGTATCGAGAAGGGACGCAGGCATCCTGGAGGCTTCATGCTATCTCCGGGTTGCGAGATGCCCCCCAGAGTGCCCCCGTACAATGTGTGGACAATGATGAAAGCAGTGAATGACTTCGGCCGGTACGAGTGAGGGGAGGAGGAGCATGATCAGAGTCTCGTTGACTGAAGCGGCAGACCCGTTTCCGGCTTACATCTTTGCTGTTGCGCCTGGACATGGTCGATAACGGCACAGTGACCAGCCTCGCCCTTGAGGAATGCGCCGCCACGTGGCGGGGCCTGGGAGTTCTGTCCAGGTGCCCGCCAGGTCTTCGGTGCTGCTGACAGAGTCCGGGCAATTCCACTTCTGAGGAGGTAGGCGTTGGTTATCGAAGAGGACCGGATTATCGAGTCGCTGGCGGGCATTGTCGGCGAGGACTACGTGTCGAACCGGCCGGAGGAGCTGTATATGTACGCCCGAGACTCGGGGACGGAGGGACCGCGGAGGGTCGACTACGTTGTCCTTCCCAAGACTGTCGAACAGGTACAGGCGATTGTGCGCCTGGCAAACGACAATGGGATTCCCATCACGCCGATGGGGTCCAACCTCACCCTCAACGGGCTTGGGCTGCCGGTCAGGGGTGGGATGGTCGTGGACATGAAGAGGATGGACAAAATCCTGGAGCTGAACAGACCGGCCAGGTACGTCGTGATCGAGGCAGGCGTGTCCCAGGGCAGGCTGGCGAACTACCTTGAGAGACATGCCCCTGACCTGGAACACCCGAGACCGGAGGCGCCGCCCATGGCCACCGTTGTGGGGAACGTGATGATACGCGGACATGGGCAACTGTCTTTGAAGGGTGGCAACAACTCCCACATGATAAACGGAATGGAGGTTGTGCTGCCGACAGGCGAGGTCTGCCCCATTGGGGCCTGGTCCGTCTCGCCCTGGCCCTTCTGCAAAGGACCTATGCCCGACTTGGCCGGCCTGTTCTGCGGATGGCACGGCACCACCGGCATCGTTACCAGGCTGTCCCTCAAGCTGTTCCCCAAGCGCAGGCTGCTGGATGTCGCTGGGATGGTAGTCAACGATCCGGATATGCTGCCCGAGGTATTGTACGCCATAACGCATACTGACATGGTGGACAACCTCTTCGTCGTCGGCTTCGCTCCTCTAGGAGGGCCTGCTGAGTCGGCCCAGTTTATCACCATCAATATCACAGGTGACCTGGAAGAGGAGCTGGAATTCAAGAGGGCACGGTTCAACAGGGTGGCTGAGGAATGTGGTGGGGACGATAAGGGGGTCCATTTCATGAAGAAGGTCCCGATGGCATTGAAGAACAGGTTCATAGAGCACCCCCTGTCCGTTGATCCGGCGATGGCGGCCGACTTCTACAAGGGTGGAGGCTACCGCTACTGCGGGGGCATCTTGCCGATACCCCGAATTCCGGAGGCATGGAGAAGGGGCATACAGATCGCTCACCGCAACCAGATCGGGTTTAACGCCGGAATACAGGTCCTGGGGTACTGCCACAGTGCCATGTTCGGTTTCGTTTATGCCTTCAACCGCGCCGATGAGGAGAGCGTGGAACGCGTGCGGCAGGCCATGAGGGAAACGAACGAACTGGTCTTCGAGCTGGGGGGCATCCCCTGGAAGGCGGAGGCGGATGCCCAGAAACAGATCGTGCAGAGGATGGCCCCTAACACTTACCAGTTGATGCAGCGGGTAAGGAGGATACTGGACCCCAACGGCATCATGAATCCAGGGAATTGGAGTGCATGAGAGATGGCCTTTGATGACTACAAACAGCTTGTCCACAGATGCTTCAGGTGCGGCTTCTGCAAGCTGACCTACGAGTACTCCTATGTCGGCTTCAACTGCCCCATGTATCACAAAGCCCGGTTGGAGTCCTATTCGCCAGGCGGGCTCATGTGGCTGATACGCGGTTCGCTGATACTCGGGGACCTGCCGTGGAGCGAGCATATGTCCGATATCCTGTACTCATGCGCCATGTGCGGCAACTGCGTGGAACAGTGCAGGTTCGAGTTCAGCGAGGACCTGCTCAACATCTTCCAGTCCGTCAGGGAAGAGGTCGTTGACACCGGGCTTCCCCTCCCTCCCATGGTGGCCCAGTTCCTGGAGAACGTATATCTGTACGGCAATCCGTACAGGGAGTTAAGGGACACTCGAGGGGACTGGGCTGAAGGGACCGGGGTCAGACGCTATGAGAAGGGAGACGAGTACCTTTACTATGTGGGCTGTGTTGGCTCATATGATTCCTGCAGCCGGCGGGCGGCCAGGGCGCTGGGCAACGTGCTGCTCAAGTCCGGACTCTCCTTCGGAATCCTGGGTGAAAAGGAGGACTGCGACGGCAACGAGGTGAGGATGCTGGGCGAAAGGGGCCTGTTCGAGCTGCAGAGGGACAAGAACATGGAGATGTTCCGGGACCTGGATGTCAAGAAGATAGTCACACTTTCGCCTCACTCCTACAACTCTCTGAAGAACGACTACCCCGACGACTTACAGGTCTTCCACTACACGCAGCTCGTCCGTGACCTCATCCAGAGCGGGAAACTGGACGTGTCGGGCGGGGCCAACATGAAGGTGACCTACCATGATCCCTGCTTCCTGTGCCGGCACAACGATGAGTGCGACGCCCCAAGACAGATTCTGCGGAGCATTCCCGGCATCGAGCTGGTGGAGATGGAGAGAGTCGGCAAGAGCGCCTTCTGCTGCGGAGGAGGGGGCGGCAACTTCTATACCGGCATTTCGGCCAAGGGAAAGGACCAGGCCAGCATTGCCAGGGTCAGGGAAGCCCTCGACACAGGGGCCAGCGTCCTGGCCGTAGCCTGTCCCATATGCATGATGATGCTCGAGGACGCCGTGAAGAGCGAGGACCTGGAGGAGCAACTGGCCATCAAGGATATCTCGGAGATCGTGCTGGGAAGCCTGGCCTGAACGGCCCTCTGCCTTCGCCACAAGTCGTGTCGGCATCCCGGGTCAACCCCGGTTTCTCGCCGCCATACTGGAACAGAGCGCTATCGCTGACGCCGCCCGACTCGGGATCTTGGCCAGTCCAGGTGAGACCTGAATTCTGCGCTCACTGCGGCCAAGAAACCACAGCGGTCTTGTGAAGGAGCGACTGCGAGGAGGTCACAACATGCCCAAAGGAGTCTTCCTTGTCTATAGCAACTGCACAGAGGCCTCGCGGGACGAGGAGTTCAACCGCTGGTACACCCACACCCACCTCCCCGACCTCAGCACGACCAGCGGACTGCTGAGGGCCCGCAGGTTCCGAAACCTCCGAGGTCTGCAGGGACCCTCACAGTACCTGACAATCTACGAGTTCGAGAGCGACGATCTTGAAGCCTCGGTCAAGGAGCTCTCCAGGGCCGCCATGGAATGCTTCCCCAAGGGCCGGCACATCGACTGCTTCGGGGTAGCCGGAATGCACCTGTTCCAGGAAATCGACCCGGACTCGCTGGAGCCGTTGGGAGACGTCGACTACCCCAGGGAAATGCTGAAGGGCTAAGCCCGACGAGGGAGTATGGGCAGTCGCCGGCTACAAAGCGGCATCTCCGTTTGGAAGAGGCGTGCCGCCGAATGGAGACCGGTAAAGGAGGCGATATGAGTATCCCGACATGTTCCGTTGAAGGCAAAGTAGCCATTATCACCGGCAGCAGCCAGGGGATAGGAAACGGATTGGCCAGAGGTTTTGCTGAAGCTGGAGCCATGGTGGTGATGAGCTCACGCAATGCTTCCTTGCTGGAGGGTACGGTCCGAGACATCAAGGCCAGGGGTGGCAAAGCTCTGGCCGTGCCCACGGATGTGACCGATGGCGCCCAGGTATCCCGAATGGTGGAGAGGACGCTGGAGTCCTTCGGCCGCATCGATGTGCTGATCAACTGCGCGGGCGGTTCGGGAGCGAACCGTGACCGGCCCCTGCTTGAGTTGGAGGAGGACGTCTGGGACGCGGTAATGGAGGTGAGTCTCAAAAGCGTCTACCTGTGTTGCCGGGCGGCAGGGAGAGTCATGGTGGAGCAGAGGAGTGGCAGCATCATCAATTTCAGCTCCGGCGCGGCTACGGCACCGGTGCCGGGCATGACTCACTACTGCTCTGCCAAGATAGGAGTTAACCAGTTCACGAAGGTGTTGGCGGTGGAATGGGGCCGCTACAACGTTCGAGTGAACGCCATTTCACCCGGTCTGACCGACACCCCTTCTGAGCGGCAGTTCATGCCGCCTGAGCAGTTCGAGCGCTACTCCAGCGTCATCCCGCTGGGAAGGGCGGGTCGCCCCGACGATATCCTGGGTACCGCCCTGTACCTGGCCTCCGAAGCCTCGGCCTATGTCAGCGGGGCCATTGTCGCCGTATCGGGTGGCCCTCAGTAGGTATTCGGCGGCAAACACGGCTGGAAGGGGTGGGATGCAGGCGCGACTGACTGCCGGACAGGGACGAGAATCAAGAAGCGTCACCTGCTGGGCAGGTTGTGAATAGGGCCACCGGGCGCCACGCCCCGATAGCGCCCCACCGCTTACCCCGGAAGCTAACGGCGATCCTACAAGCCCAAAAGGGGCCGATTTCACCAGCAACCGTCTGACCCGTGCTCCAGGACACCCCCAGATGTAACAACTTTTTAACCTTTTGGCTCAACATTTTATGACTTCTTTACTACCGAGCAGCTACTATCTAGCCAGGCCGTGGACAAGGGGCCAGCCGGGGCAGCAGGCAGGCCAGGTAGCTGCATGCTGGGCTGGGTGCCCAGCAACTCGGTGTCGCAGCTTCGTCGGTGGCTTGGGAGGAATTCACCAGATCTCACGTGACGGGATAGCTGGTGGCCCTATTGACAGCGCACGACCTTGATGTTGGAAGGGCACAGCAGGATGGAACGGATATTGGAGATCCTCAGGGCACAGTTGGTCATGTATGAAGAGATGGCCAGAAGGGAGAGAGCAGAAACAGGGGGCGAGACGCATGGTACGTGCGCCTACTTGGAAGGCGCTGTGGTAGCTACGCAGCGTGCCGTGGAACTGGTAGAGGCCGTAATCAAAGCCGGGAACGGGTGGGAACGGCGTGAAGACGCTCTCCCCTTCCCCTCCCTGGTACAGCCTTCCGGGGTGGAGCACATTCCCTGGCTGCAAAGCGAAGACCTCGGCGTTCTGCCGCACTGACTACGCTCTTACCGTGGATTGGCAGAGGTGATAACCATGGCCCAAGGAGTAATGAGCACTGAGTCCCAATCCACTTGGGTCGATGCCTGCCAGCATCACTGGGTGATCGAGGCAGAAGCCGGCCCAGTGAGCAGCGGCACATGCAAGTACTGTTATTCGGAGAGGAGATTCAACAACTACATAGGGGACTGTTTGAAGCCCGACAACCAGGGCTGCCTGGAACGGTTGCACTGGCAGAGCCACAGGCATCTCGGTGGGGAGAGGACGGCAGACGAACCGACTGAGATCGAAAGCATTCTGGCTAAGAGCATGACCACACCCCCTGGCTAAGGTGACGCGCAGTCCATCTCGTGAAGGGTTGGGGGATCAACTGCCGGAGACGGCACCGCTAGGCGTACTCCTGGTGGGCCCTGGCATCCAATCGAAGGGAGCACATCGCTGGTACTAATGGCCAAGAGTTCAGACGAGGGCGTACGGGCTGGGCATGAGGCAGATAGTGCTTTATGGCCCGGTGTTGGGGGTGTCGGGTGGATGCGGTATGGCCCCAGACCTGGTTCGGCCTCTCCCAGCCCGTCACGCCGTTGAGGCCACAAGCCATAGAGACACGCCTCGACTTCCAGCAGGTGGCGCAGACTTCCAGAGCCTGCCAGCATCTGTTGGTTCCGGATAGGCTCCAGTGGTGTGGTGTGTTGCAGGTCGGGCAGGAAGAACGTGTTGAATGGAAAGCGGGTTGCTATCCTGGTGGAGGAGGGCTTCGAAGACTCGGAGCTGGTAGAGACCACCAGGGCCTTGAGAGAAGCCGGCATCAGGGTGGTGACGGTTGGGAGCGGTTCCCAGCCCTGCTACAGGGGGAAGAGGGGCAGTGCATCGGTCAAGCCCGACATTGATGCTACGGATGCGCAGGCCCAGCAGTTCGATGCCGTAGTGGTGCCCGGAGGCTACGCACCCGACAAAATGCGTCTGCACCAGCCGATGGTTGATATGGTAAGGCAAGCATGCAACTCGGGCAGAGTGATTGCGGCCATCTGCCACGGTCCTCAACTGCTTATCTCTGCTGAGATTGTCAGGGGCCGTCGCATTACATCCTGGCCTTCTGTGGCAGTGGACCTGCGAAACGCCGGGGCTCACTGGGTTGATGAGCCCGTGGTCCGCGATGGAAACATCATAACCTCTCGCAAGCCAGCGGACATACCAAGGTTCACCAAGACCATAATTGAGGCCCTGGCCACGTAGGGTACCCGGCCCCGCAGCGGATGGGGGGACAGAACAACCTTTTGGTGGTCGGCGATACACTGACGATCAAGGGCGAGCGGAAGGCGGAGACGGAGGTCAAGGAAGAGGACTATTACTGCTGCGAGCGTAGTTACGGGAACTTCGTCCGCTCTGTGGCCGTCCCTTCCGCGGTAGACGACAAGAAGATGAAGGCGAGCTACGAGGACGGTATCCTGGAGATCACTCTCCCAAAGGCCGCGAAGGTCAAAGCGAAGAAGATCCAGATTGGCCCCAAGTAGTTCGGACTTGCTGCCCCGCTAGCCAACCTCTGGTATAATGTGGAGCCAAGGAGAACGCATGACCCCGAAGCAGGTGAAAGTATACTCTACGCCTACATGCCCGTACTGCAAGATGGCCAAGAGGTTCCTTGATGAGAATAGCATCCCTTACCAGGACTTGAATGTCGGGCAGGACAAGGCGGCACGTGACGAGATGATCAGCAAGTCCGGACAGATGGGCGTGCCCGTAGTAGAGATCGACGGGGACATCGTGGTCGGATTTGACCGTAAGGAGCTAAGCGAGAAGCTGGGGTTGTCCTGAGGTTGCCGGGTATGGCAGACGGTGTTGCAGCAGTCATCGGCAAGAGGTGACGTTGTCTCAGTTGACCGAGTGGCCCCTCACTATCCTGTTCAGCAGAACGACCTGTGAAGGGTCGTTTGCATATTGACCGCGGGCAAGAAACATCGGGGGGAGAACCAGGGTCCTGACCTCCCGGAGGTGTCTGGTGCCTGGCCAACTGGAAGCGCTGTGCCGGCCGGGCGGGGAGCGTGGACATGTACGACCTGATCATCGTCGGCGGTGGCCCAGCGGGTATGACGGCAGCCGTCTATGCCGCCAGGAAAAGGCTAAAAGCCATGCTCCTGAGCCGGGATGTAGGCGGACAGGTTTTGTGGACAACGGGCGTTGAGAACTACATGGGATACCAGTACGTCGAGGGCCCCGAGCTGATGGAGAAGTTCGAGGAACAGGTCGAGCAGTTCCCTTTGGAGCAGAGGATAGGTCAGGCCGCCGTGTTCCTTTCGACGGTGGATACCGGCTTTGAGGTGGTCACAGACAAGGACGAGAGATACCGGGCAAAGGCTGTCATCATTGCCAGCGGCAAGCGACCCCGGCAGCTCAACGTGCCTGGTGAGGAGAGGCTGAAGGGACGCGGTGTCACCTACTGTGCCATCTGTGACGGCCCTGTCTTCGCTGGCGAGAAGGTGGCTGTGATCGGGGGTGGCAACTCCGCCCTGGAGGCTGCGGACGACATGGTGAAAATTGCGGACTACGTCTACCTGGTATCCGTTACTCCCCTGACAGGCGACGAAGTACTGATCGAGAGGTCCCGGGATGCCACCAACCTGACCATGTTCCTGGAACACGAGGTTGTGGAGATATATGGCACAAAGCGGGTTGAGGGCATCACCATAAGGGACCTCAAGACAGGGAAGCTGGTCAGCCTGGAGGTAGGAGGCATCTTCGTTGAGATCGGGTTGGTGCCCAACTCGGAGATCGCCCAGGACGTCGTCAAGCTCAACAAGGCTGGTGAGATCGAGGTGAATGCGGCCTGCGAGACGGGCATACCGGGCCTCTACGCTGCGGGTGACGTGACCAGCGTTCCTGAGAAGCAGATAGTGGTGGCTGCAGGCGAAGGAGCCAAGGCAGCGCTGGCCGCTCACAGGTACCTGCAAAGGCTTTAGAGTAGTCCTGATAGGAGGCTGGTGCTGATCATGATGCTTACAGGCAAGGGACTCGTCGACATAGCTATCAACATAGAGGTGAACGGCGCGGCTTTCTATGAGTCGCTGGCTGCATCGGTGGCCGATGCCGCTGCCAGGACCATGTACCATGCCCTGGCCGGGAAAGAGCGGGAGCACATGGAGAGGTTCCGGAGCTTGCTCAGCAGGGCCAGCGAGTACTCCCCGTCGGAGACCTATACCGAGGAGTACGACGCCTATCTGAGAGCACTGGTAGACTCCCTGGTGTTCGGGGATGACCAGGCTGCCAGGGACATGGGTAGAGGCGTGAGCAGCGATCTGGAGGCCGTTCAGATCGGCATAGGGGCGGAGAAGGAGTCGATCTTGTTCTACCTGGAGCTGCGCGGCCTGGTACGCCGGGCAGACGCGGAACTGGTCAACTCAATCATCGAGGAGGAGCGGTCCCATCTACGGGAGCTGTCGGCGCTCAAGCGGACCCTGGTGGGCTGAAAGGGAACGCTGCCGGCGTGACCGAGAGTGGCGTTGAGGCTGTCCGCCGGTAATGCAGGCGCGTCGGTAAGGGGTTGCAGCAATCGAGTCGTACTACGGTAGCAGGCCAGGGATGGCCAGAGAATAAGGAGGGTTTGTCAAATGCGTGTACGCGACATCATGACCAGCAATGTCATCACCGTGTCCAGTGATACGCCGATGGTGGAAGCAGGCAAGATGATGGAATTCCATCGGATAGAACGCCTGCCCGTTGTCGACAGGGGCAAACTGGTGGGCATTGTAACGAAGGAGATACTGGAGCGGGCGGCTCCTTCTCAGGCTACCTCTCTCACCAGGTGGGAACTGGGGCACCTCCTGAGCAGAATGAAAGTCAGCGAGATTATGAAGAAGGACGTCGTAACTATTGAGGCCGACGACACCGTGGAGTGCGCCATAGCCACGGCTCAGGAAAAGAGAGTGGGCTCTCTACCGGTGCTGCAGGGCGGCCATGTGGTCGGCATAGTCACCACAAACGACTTCTTCTATAAGATACTCAACCCTATCATGGGGATGGGACAAGGTGGATCGCGGATCAGCGTTCACGAGGCTGGGGAGGCAGAACAGATCGGCAACGTCATGGAGTGCCTGAGACAAAACGGTGTTCAGGTAGTAGCCATGGGCACGATCAAGCGTCCCGACACGCAGAAGAACGACCTCGTCCTGCACCTTGATACCGATGACCCAACCAAGGTTCTTGAGGGACTGAAAAGGCTGGGGCTTTCAGCCGAGGCCAGGGGATTTCAGCCCCGCCCAGCACCCGTGCGGCATTAGCGCACAAAGACAGCGCTGTCTGACACTGGCGACCTCCCCCGACATGAGACGGCAGCCGGGTGGGCAGTTGCAGTGCCTTTGCTCCCCGGGGGCACCTGCCGGGGGGCTGTAGCATGCTGCGGAAGACGGAAAGGAGAAGCAGCTATGACATACGCGGCGAAGGACTACAGCAAGTTGCTGGGCATGGAAGGATTCAGTGACACCCTGCTCAACAACCACCTCACCCTGTATCAGGGCTATGTGGCAAATACCAACAAAGTGCTGGACCTGCTGCAGGCCATGCTGAAGGAAGGCAAAGCCGGGACCCCGGAGTACGCCGAGTTGAAGAGGCGCGTCGGTTTCGAGTTCGACGGAATGCGGCTGCACGAGTACTACTTCGAGAACCTGGGCGGAAAATCCCCTTTGGACAAGTCAGGAAAGCTGGCCACCAGGCTGGCTGAGCGTTTTGGCAGCTACGGCGACTGGGAGAAAGACTTCCGGGCCACGGCGGCCATGCGAGGTATCGGTTGGACCATCCTGTACCAGGACAACGTGACGGGGTGGCTCATCAACCAGTGGATCAACGAGCACGAGACGGGTCACCTGGCCGGCTGCGCCCCGATACTGGTGCTGGACGTCTTTGAACACGCATTCATGATCGACTACGGTCTGAAGCGCCCTGGCTACATCGAGGCCTTCTTCAAGAACGTCAACTGGGTCGCGGTCGAGGCCCGTCTCAAGTAGCCCGAGGCAACAGCCATAGACAGCGCCAAGTGAGAGAGATACTCCGCCTCCCCCGGCGGCCGGTCCTGGTAATACTGGCACTCATCGTAGTGCTGGTAATAGGCGTCGTCGGCTACATGACTATCGAAGGGTGGTCCTTCCTGGACTCCCTGTACATGACAGCGACCACCCTGAGCACCGTGGGGTACCGGGAGGTGCACCCACTGTCCACGGGGGGTGAAATATTCGGCATCTTCCTCATCATAGGGGGTGTGGGGGTTATGCTGTATGCCCTCACCAGCCTTGTGGGATACATGGTGGAGGGGAGACCTGGGGGACATTCTGGGGAGCCGACGGATGAGAGAGAGATTCGCCAAGTTGAGGGGACACATAATCATTGGCTCTTTCACCGCTCCGTGTTGGTTGTGCCTGAAAACGCTATACGTGCGCAACGGGAATTGCAGGGCATCAACCCACAATAGTGAAAGGGCCTAATCATTTGCGGATACGGAGAGGTGGGCAGGGAAGTGGCAAGCACTCTGCATGTTGAAGGGGCATCCTTTCTGATCGTGGAACGCGATCCGGAGGCCGTGACCAGGGCCACAAGCGAGGGTTATCTTGCCATGCAGGATGACTCCACCAGGGACGGGGTGCTGCACCAAGCCGGCATCCAGCAGGCGCGCGGGCTGGTGGCGGCCTTGGGAGACGACGCCGACAACACCTACGTGACGCTCTCGGCGAAGGGGATACGTCCAGGGCTTCTCGTAGTAGCCCGGGCCAACGACGAGGAGTCAGAGTCCAAGCTGAGAAGAGCAGGCGCCGACCGGGTGATCCTTCCCCTTCGACTCGGTGCCTGGCGCATGGCCATGCTGGCCCTGAATCCCACCGTTGTGGACTTCATGGAGACAAGGTCATACACCCGTGACAGGGAAGAGGGCCTGGAGACCATAAGAATCGGGCGAGGCTCGCCGGTGGCAGGTAAGACCGTCAAGGAAGCACAGGATGGAAGCGGGGGCGTGGCTATCCTGGCCCTGAAGAGGAGGGACGGTACCCTGCTGACCAAGCTGGCCGCAGAAATGCGCCTGCAAGTGGGTGATGAATTGGTGGCCATGGGCACGCGGGAGCAGTTACGTTCCCTGGAGACCTCGCACACATGACCGCCACAGCATAAGCACCGCCGTCATTCACAGGGAGGCAGCCGCCGCTCCTCGCATTCTTTCGAGAGACAAGGAGAAACATGAACCGTAGGTTGTCCTGCTCGATTGACGAGATTGACACGGTGACACCGGCTGAGGCCAAGGAGATCATAGACGCTGACAAGCAGGGGGAGGTCGTGCTCCTCGACGTCAGACAGCCCGAGGAATACGAAGCAGACCACATCCCCGGAGCGAAGCTCATCCCTCTTGGCGAGCTTGAGGCGAGGCACGGGGAACTGGACAGGGACAGTGTGCTGATAACCTATTGCCGGTCGGGGCGGAGGAGCCTCGGAGCCAGCATCCTGCTCTGCGGGCTCGGCTTCAGGAATGTCTACAACATAGGGGGAGGCATACTCTACTGGGACAGGGAGAGGGTGTCGGGGCCTGCCGAAGAGGGACTGGGATTGCTTGCAGAGGTGATCGAGCCCAAGGACGCCTTACTGCTGGCCCTTCAATTGGAAAAGGGGACCCTGGACTTCTATGCGAGGTACGCCCACGCCCTCACCGACTCCTCCGAAACGGTGTCCAGGTTGATCGACATGGAGAACCAGCACCTGCACTGGGTCCACCAGGAACTCGCCAACCACTGGCAGGGCCCGCTCCCGGACTTGCACGACCTGGTGCAGATGGATTCGGAAGACATGGAGGCGGGGATATCCGTCAATGAGGCAGTGATGAGGTACGGGCCGGAGCCGGGAGACGAGATGGAAGTAATCGAGGCCGCCCTGGAAATCGAATGCAAGGCCTATGACCTGTACAAAAGGATGCGCGACGCGGTCAACGATCCCAACCTCAAGGACGTATTTCAGAAGCTATCCGTAGCCGAGAGGGGCCATATCCATGACCTGTCCGAAGAATTGAAGACAATCGTTTCGGCCGAGTAGCCGCGAACCGCCAACGCTTTTCTAAGGAGGACCCCCAGTGAATACCAAGGCTCTGCACAAGATATCCTATGGGCTGTATGTTATCGGTGCCACGGATGGAACCAAGGTCAACGGCCAGATCGCCAACACTGTGATACAGGTGACCTCACAGCCTCCGGCCCTATCTGTATGTATCAACCGTGAGAACCTGACGCACGAGCTCATAAAGGCCAGTGGCGCCTTCTCTGTCTCGGTACTGAGCCAGGATACGCCGCTGAACTACATCGGCCGCTTCGGCTTCAAGTCCGGCAGAGACATGGACAAGTCAGAAGGACTGAACTACAAGACAGGCCAGACGGGTGCACCGATTTTCCTGGACCATGCTCTGGCCTATATGGAGGTCAAGGTCACCCAGGAGGTGGATGCAGGCACCCACACCGATTTCATCGGAGAACTGGTGGACGCAGATGTCCTCAGGGAAGGGGAGCCGATGACCTATGCCTACTACCACCAGGTGAAGCGGGGCACCACCCCGAAGACCGCTCCGTCCTACGTCCAAGAGAAGAAGGAGGAGGCCCCCAAGATGTCCAAGTACGAATGCCAGGTCTGCGGATACGTCTACGACCCTGAACTGGGTGATCCTGACAGTGGAATCCCGCCAGGGACCCCCTTCGAGGACCTGCCCGATGACTGGGAATGCCCCGTATGCGGGGCCAGGAAGGACCAGTTCGAGAAAGTGGGATAGCAGCCCGCTGGCCCGCTTCGGGCCGCGGTGCTGCTGCAAGAACACGGATGAGGGGGGGATTCGAATGGTTGAACAGAAACAGATATGTCCGGCGTCTGGCTGCACCGCGGTCGCCAACGGCGTGGAGAAAGGCGGTAGGCTCTACTGCTGGGCCTCCGCGGCATGAGGTGACAGGCAGGAAGCGTGTGCCAAACACGAGGCGCACCGCTCGAGACCAAGGAGATGTGCTGAAATGGCCAGCGTAGAACTAGCGAAAGGCGTGTACTGGGTCGGAGCCATCGACTGGAACCTGAGGAGCTTCCACGGCTGGGCCGGCGGCGCGGTGAAGGCCGTGCCGGGGGCCGAAGAGCTTGCGGGGTGCTTTGAGTCTGGAGTGGGAGTGGCCCGGCGGCTGAAGCACTGACCACCAGAGACCGGCGCAACCCAGCACGCCCGGCCGTTGCCCCGCCATCGATCGCAAGCGAACCCCTCCCTTGAAGGCAGGGGTTCGCTTGTGCGAAGATTGGACGTGGTTGCTGCTGAAGAGGCAAAACCAGGGCCGAGGGCTGCATAGTGTTTGCTGTTGAGACCACGTGGATCGAGTACGACAAGCTGCGCTTGAATCCGCGATTGGTGCAAGCGGTGCCTCATATGTGTGGAGGCCTGTCTCAGGCAAGCCCCCATCCTTGAAGACAACGCCATCGTCCAACTGGACAACTGTGATGCGGCCGGACTGTGCGAGCGGCCCTTCCCGTGAAGTACTACGAGGATGAAACTAAGGCTGTTGGCTTCGGGTACCACGTCACGGAAGAGGACCTGCACCGGGGGACCAGGTCGCCAAAGATACCCCGGTTCGATTTCGCCAGCTCGAAGCCCGGCCAGACACACCCGAACAACAACCACGTGCGAGCCAAGTGAGGAAGCGCCGGATGCGTATCGTCCGTTTCGCCGCCCGGGGCAGACCCAAGTACGGGGTGCTGCTGGGCGATGTCATACGCGGGCTCCAGGGCAGCCCCTTCGCCCAGTTCAAACGGTATGGCAGCCGGATAACCGCCCTCAACGGCAGCGAGTACGAGTCGGCTGACGTCAGGCTGCTGGCCCCCTGCCTGCCCTCCAAGGTGGTCGCCCTGGGCCTCAACTATCGAAGCCACGCCGAGGAAACGAGCCAGCCGGTCCCGCAGGTGCCGCTGATATTCCTGAAACCTTCCACCGCGGTGGTGGGGCCGGAGGACCCCATAGTGATGCCGTCTTCGGCGAAGCGCCGGGTTGACTACGAGGGCGAGCTGGGCGTGGTCATCAGGAAGAAGGCGAAGGCGGTGCCCAGGGAGAGAAGCAGAGACTACATACTGGGGTACACCTGCGTCAATGACGTGTCGGAGCGCTACTCCCAGAGGGACGATGTCCAGTGGACCAGGGCCAAGGGCTTCGACACGTTCGCCCCCATCGGCCCCTGGATCGAGACGGAGGTTGACCCCGGTGACCTGAAGATCGAGACGCGCCTCAACGGGGAAACCAGGCAGTCCGCCCGCACCAGCGACCTGATCTTCAGCGTTGACGAGTTGCTGGCCTTTATCTCCGGCGTTATGACGCTCCTGCCCGGCGACGTCATCGCCACCGGCACCCCCTCGGGGATCGGACGAATGAGCCCTGGGGATGTGGTGGAGGTCGAGATAGAGAAGATCGGCGTCCTGAGGAACCACGTGGTGTCCCAGGAGACAGTGTAGCGCGGCCTGCATCGCCGCGCCCCAGCCCCACGGTCGGAAATCTGGAAAGGAGGAGAGCCTTGGCACAACTGAAGCACCTGTTCCAGCCCTTGAGAATCGGCTCCATGGAGGTCAAGAACAGGATTGTCGTGCCTGCGATGGAGCCGGGGTTCGGCATAGACGATGACGGTTGCGTGCTTGACCAGCACACCGAGTTCGTGGTTGAGAGAGCCCGTAGCGAGCCCGGCATGATCGTATCCGGTGCCGCCGCGGTGCACCCCTCGGGCGTCTCCGGACCCCAGCTCATGAACTCCATCCACCTCTGGGACGAGCACGTCTACCCCAGCGTGGAGAAGATGGTCAAGGCGGTCCACGCCTACGACGTGCGTTTCGGTGCACAATTGAACCATGGCGGGCTCAACCATCTCCCGGAGGAGAGCCTCTGTCCCACAGTCATCCCTGAGATGGTCCAGGCCAAGATGCCGGTCAGGGAGGTGACCACCGATGAACTCAAGGAGATCGTGGCAGCCTTCGGCTTCGCCGCGGCCCGATGCGCCGCCGTGGGCTTCGACTTCGTGGAGATCCACGGGGCGCACTCCTACCTGATCAACGAGTTCCTCACTCCGTATTATAATCGAAGGACCGACGAGTACGGCGGCAGTTTCGAGAACCGGGTCAGGTTTCTCCTGGAGGTAGTGCGGGAGGTGAGGAGACAGGTCGGCAACACCTTCCCGCTGGGCGTCCGCCTCCCCGGCGACGACTTCATCCCCGACGGCGGGTGGAACGTCGAAGACCTGTGCCTTGTGGCGCCCGTGCTGGAGAAAGAGGGCGTCGACTACATCAGTGTCTCCCAGGCCGGAGCGGCCTTTGGCAGTCTCCACGTCAACATAGCGCCCATGTACGAACCCCAGGGCGCTTTCTTCCGCTTTGCCGAACAGGTGAAAAGGCACGTGTCCATCCCCGTGGCCACCGTGGGTAGGATCAAGAACGCCGTTGCTGCGGACCAGTTGATCGGAGAGGGCAAGGCAGACCTGGTGGCCATGGCCCGCGCCCAGGTTGCCGATCCCGAGCTGGCAGCCAAGGCCCGGCGGGGGGACGTGGCGGACATACGTCCCTGCCTGGCCGAGTGCCTGGGGTGCATCGAGGGGATACTCAGATACGGCGAGGCCTCATGTGCCGTGAACGCCCGCGTGGGCAGGGAGTACCTGGTGAAGGATATCGAGGGCGAGAAGAAGGACTCCCCCAGGAGAGTCCTGGTCGCCGGCGCGGGTTGCGCTGGCCTGGAGGCAGCAAGGCGGGCTGCCTTCGCCGGGCACAGGGTCCTGGTCTGCGAGAGCAGGGGCTGGATAGGCGGCCAGCTACGGCTGGCGGCCAGGATGCCCTGCCGCGAGGAAATAGGCGACATCATCCCCTGGTTCGAAAGGCAGTTGAACAAGCTGGGTGTCGAGGTCCGTCTCAACACCACGGTCGATCAGGGCCTGCTGGACGAGTACCGGCCGGAGGTGGTCATAGCTGCTACGGGGAGCCTTCCAGAGGTCCCGTTGGGTTATGTCAATGGCCTGGGCAACGTGAGGAACCTGGAAATCATCATGGCCGACGAGTTGGTCGAGGAGGAGCGCCTCACCGGCGACACTGTGCTGGTGGTGGGGGGCAACCAGATCGGCCTACAGATCGCGGACTACCTGGCAACGAGGGGCAAGACGGTGCACCTGGTGGAGAGGGGGACCCGATGGGCCCCCAAGATGGCCAACAACGACAGGCACTACCTGATCGGACGGGTTTTGAGCCAGGCGGTGACCACTTATCGCAGGGTCCACGAGATCGAAATCCTGCCCGACGACGAAGTCTGGCTGGTTAACGCCAAGGGACGGGAGGCGCTCCCGGGCATCGAGACCATGGTGCTGGCCAGCGACAGGCGGCCAAACATATTCCTGGCCGAGGCGGCCGAGAAGATGGGCATTGAGTGCCATATCGTGGGCGACGCATCTGGTGTCACCGAAGAAGGCCAGGGGACGATCATGGCAGCCATCACCGCTGGCTACGACGCCGGCAGGATGGTGTAGCCGACGAGGTCACAGGAGCAGCGGTCAGCCAAGCCCTGAACGGGAGTGATGCGTCATCTTACCCGAGAGGGACTGGCGCAGCACGCTGTCCGCACTTTTTGGCAGAACATCAGACAGCCCTGGATGCGTATTCTGCCAGTATTTCCCCGGTCCAGGCGCGGGCCAGATCCAGCCGTGTGGCGTCCGGCAGTCCTATGGTCTCAGAGCGTCTTCGGGCAGCCCCGACCAGCTCAGGATCACCGCTCTTCAACATGAAGTCGGCTATCTCCTCACTCAGCTCACCCTGACAGTCGAATACGCCCAGAACGTTGGCGTCAACGGCGGCTGCCCTGCACCTGTCCAGGCATTCCTCGACTCCCGGCCAGCCCTCAGGTGCAGCATGGGTCACGAACAGGGCTATGCTCTTGCCCTTGGAATGCCGTTCCAGGAAGACCCTGGCTTCCTCCGCTGGTTGGCCGCCGTGAAGGGGGAAGCCGACGAATGCCAGGTGATAGCCTTCGAGACTTGCCACGTCTGCCAGCGGTCTGATCTCCTTCATGGCCTGGATGGTCTCAAAAATGGCCTCTGCGACCTTCTTCGTATTGCCTGTCTGGGACAAATAGGCTACGAGGACCTTCATTGGCATGCCTCCTTTCCACCTTCTGCCAGGCATGTGCCTGCCAAGCGGGTAGATCCAATGTAGTGGACGAGCAGACATGTTTGCAAGACCCTCACCCCCTTGCTATAATCGGAACTTGTATGAAAGCAAGAACGAAGTGGGGAACACATTGAACAAGGAAAGAAAAGCCGCCATAGTAGAGGCCCACAGGATCCACGAAAAGGATACCGGCTCCACGCGACTCCAGATCGCCCTCTTGACCGAGAGGATCAACGAGTTGACCGAGCACATGAAGGTGCATCGTCACGACTACCACTCGCAGCGGGGACTCTTGAAGCTAGTGGGGCAGCGCAGGAGGCTGCTAGCTTACTTGAGAAGGGAAGATCTGGCTGGCTATCGGGACCTCATCGCTAAGCTCGGTCTTCGGAAGTAGTCTGCCAACGGCCACCTCTCGTATCGTCTTTTCCTTTTTATTATTCCATTGGGAGGGCTAATCAGAAACATGTCTTATAGGGTAGAAATGCAGATTGGTGGACAGCCGCTGGTCCTGGAAGCGGGGAACCTGGCTGCCCAGGCAGACGCCGCTGTCACGGTAAGCTACGGCGACACCCTGGTCCTGGTCACCGCTTGCACAGCGAAGGAACCCAGGGAGGGCGTGGACTTCCTTCCCCTCACCGTGGACCATGAGGAGAGGCTCTATGCTGCAGGCAAGATCCCGGGCAGCTTCTTCCGCCGGGAAGGGCGCCCCGGTCAGCAGGCAATACTCACCTGCAGGCTGACCGACCGTCTCCTGCGGCCCCTTTTCCCCAAGGGGTTCCGCAATGAGACCCAGATCATCACCACCGTGCTGTCCGCAGACCAGGAGAACAGCGCGGATGTACTCGGGGCGGTAGGGGCTTCGGCAGCTCTAACTCTCTCAGCGACGCCCTTCGACGGACCGGTGGGAACGGTGCGCGTCGGCTACGTGCACGACAGGTTTGTCATCAACCCGACGTACACCCAGCTACTGGATAGCACCATAGACATAGTGGTCGCCGGCACCAGGGATGCAGTGGTAATGGTGGAGGCAGGAGCCAGGGAGGTCCCGGAGGAACTGGTGCTTGAGGCTATCAGGTATGGACAGGAGGTCAACCAGCAGGTCATCGACTTGCAGGAGCAACTGCTTGCTCAATATGGCGCCAGGCCCAAGATGCAGGTAGACGTTCAAGCAGCCAACCCTGAACTGGAGGCAGCCGTCCTTGCTGCATTGGACGGTAGAATCGATTCCCTGATCGGCATGCCCAGAACGGAGAGGGATGACGCACTCTCCGCACTGCGAAAGGACGTCATAGGGAAGATCGAGGAGCACTACTCACCGCAAGAGATACGCGCCGTGGTGGACTCCAGGGTCAAGGCGACAATCCGGGCCAGCATCCTGGACAGAAATGTGCGCCCGGACGGCCGCGGTGCCATCGACATCCGCCCTATAACCTGCGCTGTGGGGCTGCTGCCCCGCACTCACGGCTCGGGCCTTTTCACTCGCGGGTTGACCCAGGTGCTGAACGTGGTCACGCTCGGCTCCGCGGGGGACGAGCAGAAGCTCGACGGCCTTACCACGGAGGAGACCAAGCGCTTCATACACCACTACAACATGCCACCCTTCTCCACGGGAGAGGTCAAACGCATTGGCACACCGGCACGTCGCGAGGTCGGCCACGGCGCCCTGGTGGAGAAAGCGCTGGCGCCCATGATACCAACGGAGGACGACTTCCCCTACACCATACGCCTGGTATCGGAGGTCCTCAGTTCCAACGGCAGTACATCCATGGCTTCCGTGTGCGCCAGCACCCTGTCTATGATGGACGCCGGGGTGCCCATCAAGGCCCCGGTGGCCGGCATAGCCATGGGCCTGGTAACGGGAGAAGACGGCCGGTACGCAGTCCTCACCGATCTCGAAGGCATGGAAGACGCCTACGGTGACATGGACTTCAAGGTGGCGGGCACCGCCGAAGGAATAACGGCCCTCCAGATGGACATCAAGGTCAAGGGGCTAAGACATGAAATCCTGGAGAGGGGCTTGCAGCAGGCACGGGAGGCGCGCCTTTTCATACTTGACCGCATCCACGAGACCATCTCCGCCAGCCGCCCTGAACTGAGCAAGTATGCTCCCAGGATACTCAAGATGAGCATTGACCCCAGCAAGATCGGCCTGGTGATAGGGCCGGGGGGCAAGACCATAAGGTCCATAGTCGAGCAGACCAAGGCGAGCATAGATGTTGAGAACGACGGCACCGTGCTCATCGGTTCCCAGGACGTGGAACAGGCGGCCAGAGCAATAGCCATGATCGAGAGCCTCACGAAAGACGCGGAAATCGGCGGCATCTACACCGGGAAGGTGACCAGACTGTTCAGCTACGGGGCCCTGGTGGAGTTCCTCCCGGGCAAGGAGGGGCTGGTCCACATCAGCGAACTGGCTGACTACAGGGTTCCGAGTGTGGAAGACGTGGTCAAGGTTGGCGACGAGATCACTGTCATGGTAACGGACCTCGACCGCCAGGGTAAGACCAGCCTGTCCCGGCGCGCCGTGCTCCTGGGGCTGTCCCCCTCAGACGTGCCCCGGAGGGAGTCGGCGCCACCCGGCCGCGGCCCTTCTCCCAGGCGCTACAGTGACAGCCGGCGCGGAGAAAGCCAGGGGCCTGGTGGACAACCATACAATAGGCCCAGGGGTCCATCCGATTCCAGCAGAAGCCACTAAGGAGGCATAATGAGCACGAAGGTGGTGGTCCACGGTGCTCTGGGAAGGATGGGAAGCGAGGTCGTCAAGGCCCTCTGCGCCGATTCTGAACTGGAGGTCGTGGGAGCTGTAGACAGCAGGGCGCAGGCGGACTCCCTCCCTCTTCCGGACCAGTCCGGTTCGATACCCCTCTCCCCCGACCTGGGCTACATCCTGGATCATGCCGCGCCCGATGCCGTCGTGGACTTCAGTGTGGCCGACGCAGCCCTGTCCGCGGCGCGTGATGTTCTACAGAGGAAGATCAACCTGGTCAGCGGCACTACGGGCCTGTCCCAGGAGAACCTGGACGAGATCGACCGGCTGGCCGGTTCCAGCAGCGTGGGCGTGGTGATCGCCCCCAACTTCGCCCTGGGGGCCGTGGTCATGGTCCATCTGGCGAAGATCGCGGCCGGCTTCTTCGATTACGCGGAGATCGTAGAGATGCACCACGAGCAGAAGCTCGATGCCCCTTCCGGGACAGCGCTGTCGACTGCAAAGGCCATCACGGCAGCCAGAGGAAAGCCTTTCCTCCATCCTGAGGTACACAAGGAGAGCTTGGCTGGCACCCGAGGGGGTACATCGGGCGGGGTTGCCGTCCACAGCGTCAGAATGCCGGGACTGCTGGCACACCAGGAAATCGTTTTCGGAGCCGCTGGCCAGACGCTGACCATACGACATGACACCATTAGCCGCGAGTGCTTCATGCCCGGCGTTCTCCTGGCAGTGAAGAAAGTGGCTGAGTATAAGGGGCTGGTCTATGGCCTGGACAGAGTGCTCGGCCTGGAAGCGTCCTGATGGGAGATCATCACGTTGCCATTGTCGGCGCTACAGGACTTGTAGGACAGGAATTCATCAAGATACTGGAACAGAGGCGTTTCCCCATGGCCTCGGTGCGGCTGCTTGCCTCCGACCGTTCCGTGGGGAAGATGCTTCGCGTCAATGACCAAGACATAGCCGTTGAGCAGACCGTACCTGATGCTTTCAGCGGTGTAGACATCGCCCTGTTCTCCGCGGGCGCGGATATCAGCCTTCGCTTCTCCCCCATCGCCGCCGAGGCCGGCGCGCTGGTTGTGGACAACAGCTCAGCGTTCAGAATGGACCCAGGCGTGCCGTTGGTTGTGCCCGAGGTCAACCCGGAGGATATTGCGCAGCACCGGGGCATAATCGCCAATCCCAACTGCTCCACGATTCAGATGGTAGTCGCCCTGTATCCCCTGCACAGGGTCAACCCTATCAGACGGCTGACCGCGGCAACATATCAGGCCGTCTCAGGGGCCGGCACGCCCGCGGTCGAAGAGCTCAGGACCGAATCCAGGACTGTGCTGGAAGGCGGCCAGGCTATCGCCAGGGTCTACCCGTATCAGATTGCCTTCAACGTGCTGCCGGAGATCGACGTCTTCCTGGAGAACGGCTACACCAAGGAAGAATGGAAGATGGTCGAGGAGACACGCAAGATAATGCATGAGCCGGGGTTGGCAATATCGGCGACCTGCGTTCGGGTACCGGTCCATACTGGACACAGCGAGGCCGTCCAGGTAGAATTCTCGCATCCTATGTCGGTCGAGGAAGCGAAGGAGATTCTGGAACGGGCGCCGGGCGTCGTCGTGATGGACCACCCTGCAGCGAGAGTCTACCCATACCCTGCCATGGCGGCGGGCAGAGATGAGGTCTTCGTGGGGCGCATCCGGAAAGACTCCTCGCATCCCAACGGCCTGGCGCTCTGGATAGTCAGCGACAACCTGCGCAAGGGCGCGGCCCTTAACACCATTCAAATAGCCGAGGAGGCCATCCGCAGGCAACTGGTCTGAACGGGTGGCACCTGTGGCCTTTGGTTCTGGCCAACCGCACAGGTGGCTGCGATCTTCAATGGTCGGGGGTGCTCTTCTATCTTGAAATCCGGGGTTACTTCCCTATAATGGGAATTGTCTTGCCCGACACGGCCCCGTTTTTTCACAACTCGCTTTCCTGCTCTCAGAAGAAGCAGAATACAGCCAGGCTACCATTCTGTCGCCGTATCCGAACGTTGTCCTCTAAGGAGCTAGCGAATCGATGGACTTTGGCCGCCTGATCACGGCTATGGTAACCCCCTTCGACGAGAATGGGGAAGTTGACTACCAGCGTGCTAGGAGACTTGCCAGGGCCCTGGTGGAATCAGGCAGTGACGGCCTGGTGGTCTCGGGTACCACAGGGGAGTCGCCTACTCTGAGCACGGAGGAGAAGCTTCGGTTATTCTCCGAGGTGAAGGCTGAGATCGGCGGGGGAGTGGTGGCCGGCACTGGTAGCTACAACACCAAGGCCAGCATCGAATTGACGAGGGAAGCCGAGAAGGCTGGAGCCGACGCGGCTCTGCTGGTTGTGCCCTACTACAACAAGCCTCCTCAGGAGGGCCTTTTCCAGCACTTCAAGGCCATTGCTGAGGGTACCACCCTGCCGTGCATCCTCTATAACGTCCCTGGCAGGACCGTGGCCAACCTCTCGGCAGACACGGTGATAAGGCTGGCCGAGATAGACAACATCGTCGGCGTCAAGGAGGCCAGCGGGAACCTGGAACAGATCGCCCGAATCATACAGAACACGGACGGAGACTTCTTGGTCTACAGCGGTAATGACAGCGACACGCTGCCGATCCTGGCGCTGGGTGGATACGGTGTTGTCAGCGTCACCTCCCACCTGGTAGGAAGACAGATAAAGAGGATGATGCAGGAGTACCTTGATGGAAACGTCCGGCAGGCATCCCAGATCCACCGCCAACTGTTGCCGCTGACGGAAGCGCTCTTCGTGGTTGCCAACCCGATGCCCATCAAATATGCCCTGAATCATGTGGGGTTTGCCGTGGGCAAGCCTCGTCTACCTCTGGTGGAACCGGACGAGAAGGCCAGGACACTGATAGAGAGCATGCTGCGAGCCTACTCCGTAGACATCCCACCCGCATACCTACAGTGAAGATGAGGAGGGTCATTGCCTATGGACAACGACGTGAAGGTGATTGCCTGGTTCGAGGAGATTGGCAAGGCTGATATTTCGCTTGCTGGAGGCAAAGGCGCGAATCTTGGCGAGTTGACCCGGTGCAACATCCCGGTGCCTCCTGGGTTCATAGTGACCTCCAACGCCTATTTCCGGTTTGTTGAAGAGGCGAACCTGGCAGACAAGCTGCGAGGTTGCCTGGAGGGACTTGATGCCAGTGACAACAGGAGTCTTGAAGAGGTCGCCAATCAGATCAAGCAGATGATAGTTGAAGCTCCCATGCCGGTCGACATCGGAGAGCGGATCAGGGAGGGCTACAGGAAGATGGGCGGCGGCCTGGTGGCGGTGAGGTCCTCAGCCACGGCGGAGGACCTGCCGGAAGCCTCCTTTGCCGGCCAACTTCGCACCTTTCTCAACGTCGAGGGCGAGGACAGCGTCGTAGCGGCCGTGCAGGGCTGTTGGGCATCCATGTTCGAGCCCCGCGCCATCTTCTATCGCATCGAGCAGGGCTTCGACCATCTTGATGTGGGCATTGCCGTACCCGTGCAGAGAATGGCGCAATCAGAGGTCTCCGGCGTCATGTTCACCGTAGAGCCTATCAGCAGCGACGAGAGCAAGATCGTTATCGAGGCAGCCTGGGGGCTGGGAGAGACCGTTGTGTCTGGTGCCCTGACCCCGGACCTCTACACCGTTGACAAGGCCGACCTGCAGATACTGGACCGGAGCATCGCCCGGCAGGAGTGGCAACTGGTGAGGAACCCCGCCGGCCAGGACCACGACAATGGCAATATAGAAGCGCCCATCCCTCCGGCAGAGCAGGACAAGCAGAAGCTGGCAGACGAAGACATTGTAGCTCTGGCCAGGATAGCCAAGTCCATTGAGTCGCTCTACGAGTTCCCGCAGGACATAGAATGGGCCAAGGAAAAGGGCAAGCTCTATATACTACAGACCCGACCAGTGACCACTCTGCGGGAGCCCGATACGAGCTTGCCAGAAGCCGAGGCGATCGAGGGGATCGAGTTGCTCAGCGGCATACCCGCGAGCCCGGGCGCGGCCGCGGGCCAGGTGCAGGTACTTCGAAGTCCTTCTGAGATAGGGAAGATACTGAAGGGCGAAGTGCTGGTGGCCGAGATGACCACGCCGGACTTCGTCCCTGCAATGAAGCGGGCTGTGGCGATTGTGACCGACAAGGGTGGCAGGACCTGCCACGCCGCGATCGTGAGCCGCGAACTGGGCGTGCCATGCGTAGTGGGGACCGAGAGCGCCACCGTCACGCTCAAGGACGCTCAACTGGTCACCGTCGACGGATCGCAGGGCAAGATATACGAAGGGAATGTAGTCAGGGAAGGGGTCGAGGAAGAGCTGTCTTCCGCCGAGCCCGTTTACACCAAAACCAAGGTCTACGTTAACCTGGCCAACCCGGACCGGGCCGAGGCAATAGCAGCTCGCAACGTAGACGGAGTGGGGCTCCTTCGCGCCGAGTTCATGATAGCTGACATCGGGGAGCATCCACGGCACATGCTCGAAGAGGGCAGAGGAGAGGAGTTCGTAGAAAGACTGGCCGAAGGCCTGTTCACCTTCGCCCGGGCGTTCCACCCACGGCCGATAGTGTACCGGACCACCGACTTCAAGACCAATGAGTATCGCAATCTCAAGGGGGGTGATAAATACGAGGAGGTGGAAGAAAACCCCATGATTGGCTACCGCGGCTGCTCCCGCTACATACGCGAGAGAGACCTGTTCTCGCTTGAACTGGCTGCGGTGAAGAAGGTCAGAGAGACCCATAAGAACCTGTGGTTGATGATACCCTTCATCCGAACAGTGAATGGGCTGGCCACAACCAAGAGAATCCTGGAAAAAGAGGGCCTGGTGCGTTCAGACGACTTCAGGCTGTGGATGATGGTTGAAATACCGTCGAACATCATTCTGCTGGACAAGTTCATCGACGTGGGCATAGACGGCATCTCCATCGGCTCCAACGATCTCACACAGTTGACTCTGGGTATAGACAGGGACAGTCCCAGGCTGTCTCAGGCCTTCGACGAGAGAGACGAAGCCGTCATGTGGTGCCTGGAGCGGGCGGTCAAGATAGCCAGGCAGCGGGGCATAACCTGCTCAATATGCGGCCAGGCTCCATCTGTTTACCCGGAACTCACGTCCAAGCTGGTGGAGTGGGGAATCACCTCTGTGTCTGCCAACCCTGACATGATCGAACGCACCCGGATGATAGTCGCTGAAGCTGAGGCAAGGTTGGCCGATCAGTCCCCTGCCTAGCACACCTCAGAATCGGTAAGCAGTGTATCCGCCCTACCTCAACATCCGCCAATGGCTGGAGGAGAGAGAGGAGTCTCTTTCTCTCTACGCCACGAAGAGCAGGCTGTCCAAAGGCAGGGTGCGAGTCGAGGAGCCCTGCCCCATGCGCACGGCCTTCCAACGCGACAGGGACAGGATTATTCACTGCAACGCCTTCCGGCGGCTGAAGCACAAGACGCAGGTCTTCATAGCTCCCCTGGGCGACCACTATGTTACCCGCCTGACGCATACCCTGGAGGTAGCACAGATAGCCCGCTCGATATCGCGGTCGCTGAACTTAAACGAGGACCTTACAGAGGCCATTGCCCTTGCCCACGACCTGGGCCACACGCCCTTCGGGCACGTGGGCGAGGAAGTACTTGACGAGATATCAGAGTCGGGATTCAGGCACAATGAGCAGAGCCTGAGGGTGGTGGAGTTCCTGGAAAAGGGGGGCAGGGGCCTCAACCTTACCTGGGAAGTGAGAGAGGGTATCCTGATGCACTCCAAGTCACGTGTCGAGGTGCTTGGTGACGATTGGGAGACCTCGGAGACCCTGGAAGGCCAGGTGTGCAAGATCGCCGATGTGGCAGCCTATGTCAACCACGATATCAACGATGCTTTGAGGGCCAGCCTGGTGCGCGAGGCGGCGCTCCCCGCGCACGCCGTATCCGTCCTGGGCAGGACCCGTTCCCAGAGAATCAATACCATAGTGCGCGACGTGGTGGACTGTTCGTGGCCAGCCAGGGGTGAGGGGTTGACAGACCAGACAGGCAAACCGATGATTGTGATGAGCCCCACGGTGAGTGACGCCATGAATAGCCTCCGCGGGTTCCTCTTCGAAAACGCATACCATTCCGAACTTGTCGAGAAGCAGGCTGAACAGGCCAGAGTGACAGTGCATCGGCTGTACAACTACTTCTTCGAGCACGAAGACAGGATACCCTGGAATGAGCTGCTCGGGGATGTGCCGCTGTCGAGGAAGGTCATAGACTACATAGCTGGAATGACTGACCAGTATGCCCTCCAGGTGGCGCAGCAAGCCAGCCTGGTATAGCATGGGACAGAGCAGCAAGCAGATTGGCAAAGGGGACAGTGATCTGTGGGCAGCGTAGACGAAGTAAAGCAGAAACTGGACATTGTGGACGTGGTCTCAGATTATGTCCCGGGCCTGACTAAGACAGGCAAGTACTTCAAGGCACCGTGTCCTTTCCACGCCGAGAAAGACCCCTCTTTCTACGTGTTCCCTGAACGCCAGAGCTGGCACTGCTTCGGAGCGTGCCACACGGGCGGAGACATGTTCTCCTTCGTAATGAGGAAGGAGGGAGTCGATTTCGGAGAGGCTTTGCGCATCCTGGCACACAGGGCGGGCGTGTCCCTTGTCCCGCCACAACGAAGCGAGTCACAGAGACAAGAGGAACGCCTCAAGGACATCAACCAGTCGGCAGCGGACTTCTTCCATCGCCTGCTTCTTCACCCAACCAAGGGCCAACAGGCCAGGCAGTACCTGGAGAGAAGAGGGTTGTCCCAGGACACCATCGAGCGTTTTCAACTCGGGCTGAGCCCGGACGGGTGGGAGGTGCTGCGCGAGCATCTGTCAAAGAAAGGGTATCGGGACGAAGAGCTCCTGGCGGCTGGCCTGCTGGTGAGCAAGGACTACGGTCGGCCCTACGATCGGTTCCGAAACCGGCTGATGTTCCCCATTCGTGGCACAGATGGGAAGGTCACGGGCTTCGGAGCCAGGGCATTGGACGATTCGCTGCCCAAGTACCTCAACTCACCTCAGACGGCCATCTTTGACAAGAGCGCCACCCTGTACGGCATAGACCGGGCCAGATACGAGATCAGGACTCAGGACCTGGTCGTGGTGGTGGAGGGCTACATGGATGCAATCGTGGCCCACCAGCACGGGTTCACCAACGTGGTTGCCTCCCTGGGCACGGCCCTGACAGAGAAGCAGGTGGGCCTGCTCAAGAAGATCACCAAGAACCTGACACTGGCTCTCGATGCCGATGCGGCAGGGCAAGTGGCCACCATGCGAGGCATCGATATAGCTGCCACCACCTTTGACAGGAGGGCGGTCCCGATCCCCACGTCCTCGGGACTGGTAAGGTATGAGAGCATCCTCGATGCAGAGATCAGGGTGATGGTACTGCCCGCAGGCAAGGACCCTGATGACGTTATCCGGGAGAGCAGGGAGGACTGGAAGACGCTCCTGGACCGGGCAGTCCCGGTGGTGGAGTACACCTTCGATGTTGTGCGTTCCGGACTGGACCTGACCAAGGCTGGCGACAAGTCCAGAGCTTTGGACCAGTTGCTGCCCCTGGTCGCCGAGATACGGCGACCTGTGATGCAGGCCCACTATCTTCAGAAGCTCTCCCGGATCGTGGGAGTAGACGAGAAGGAACTGGCGGAAGCGGCCAGGAAGACCAGACAGACGGCCAGGCAGTCAAAGGGGGGTGAGAGCGTATTGCCCTCCAGCTTGGTGTCTTCCGTCCGTGCAGATGACCCTCTGGCGGACTACTTCCTGGCGTTGCTCTTTCGGTACCCCCGCCTGCGCACGTGCACCACTGGCCTTGCGGAGGACTTGTTACCTAACAGCGAGAGCCGCCAGCTTCTGGCCGCATGGCTGGAGGGCCCCGACCTGGAGTCGGTGCCCGAGAGGATCGATCCCACCCTTGAAGACTACCTCTCAGCCATTGTCAACAAGCCGATCCCCGACATGGGGGAGGAGAAACAGGAGACAGCCCTGGACGACTGCCTGCACCGTCTGCGGATACGGCGGCTCAGTGATCTGAAGAGCAGAGAAGAGGCACTGATAGCCAACGCCGAAGCCGAAGGCAACCTGGAGGAGTTGCGTGATCTACAAGAACTGGGGATAAGGCTCAACGCCGAACTGCTGAGCTCTTTTGGTCAGCCCAGCAGGAGAAGAGCGAGCCGCACGATCTGGGGGGAAGGAGCAGATGACATCAGACAAGGATAAACACCCGCCGCTGGTCCCACGCCCTCCAGCCGGTGATGACTGGGAGCTCAACCATGCTGGAAAGGACGGCACCGGGGAGCGGGGGCGGCGGCTGGAAGACATCTACGCCGGATTGCCGGAGGAACAGGAGGACACCGAGGGGTCAACTGCTGCCTGGCCACCCCTGGCAGAGGACGAGAAGGGCGTCGGGGGCGAGTCCGCCTCGGAGGCGAGTGTCAAGCTCAGTTTGGAGGACCTGGAGCTGGCGGATGATCCCGTCCGCATGTACCTGAGGCAGATAGGACGGGTGCCGCTGCTGACCGCCGAAGAGGAGAAGGTGCTGGCGAGACACAAAGAGGAGAAGGACTACGTCAAGGAGTTGGAGGCACAGGCGTCCCAGGAGATCATGCGTCTGGCCTCATCGGTGGACGTGGTTATTGCCCTCCTGGAACGGTTGGAAGAAACGTTTCCTGTGCTCCAAGCAGTGGAGGAACAGCTCGGGCTGGACTCGAAGGAAACCCTCGCACAGAGAATGTCCAATCCCGGGCTTCGTGCAGCACTGGACCGGGAGCTTAGCGAGCAACTGATTCAAGACCTGTCCAAGAGCACAGGCAGGGACCCTGGCAAGGTGGAGCAATCCCTGAAGGACCTTTCGTTAGCCAGTTCCCTTATACCCCCCAGGGTGCTCCAACTGATAGGAGACAGGTCACTGGCCGAGCTGAGCACGCTGCTCCACAGCACACAATTCGCCGAGTCGCTGAGGGCCTACGACACAGAGTTCCGAAACTGGATGGCAGGGATAGAGCAGGAAGGGAGGATGGCCGAGGAACGGCTGGTCGAGGCCAATTTGCGACTCGTGGTCAGCGTGGCCAAGAAGTATGTTGAGAGGGGCATGTCCTTCCTGGACGTGATTCAGGAGGGCAATATCGGCCTGCTCCGCGCGGTGGAGAAGTTCGACTACCGGCGGGGCTACAAGTTCAGCACCTACGCCACGTGGTGGATTCGCCAGTCCATAACCCGCGCCATAGCAGACCAGGCGCGCACCATCCGTATCCCCGTCCACATGGTTGAGACAATTACCCGTCTTTACCGGGTGACCAGACGGCTGGCCCAGGAGTACGGCAGGGAGCCCAGCATCGAAGAGATCAGCGAGCATATGGAGTTGACACCGGAGAAGGTCGAGGAGATACTCAAGATATCCCAGGAACCTATCTCGCTGGAGACCCCGATCGGGGAGGAAGAAGACACGCACTTGGGCGACTTCATCGAGGACCGCAAGATCATGTCCCCCGCTGATACGGCTTCGTACGAACTCCTGAAGGAGCAGATATCGAAGGTACTGAATACCCTGACGCCGCGCGAGCAGCGGGTGCTGCGGCTCAGGTTCGGACTGGAGGATGGGCGCAGCCGCACGCTGGAGGAGGTCGGCCGGGAGTTCAAGGTAACCCGGGAGAGGATCAGGCAGATCGAGGCCAAGGCGCTGCGCAAGCTGCGCCACCCCACCCGAAGCAGGAAGCTCAAGGACTACCTGGAGTGATCCGTCTCTTTCCACAACCGCCCGATGTCGCTACCCTCTTACGCCGGTCTCGACCTGTCTTCCTTGACGCGCAGACTAGCGCGGGTGGCGCGGGTCGAGATGTCCAACATGTCGGGTAGGCTGAGGCAGGAGCAGGTGAATCACTTCCATCCAGACGATGGCCAAGGAGGTGAATATGGACACCGTCGACGTCCAGCCACTCAGACCCGGCATAGCCCTGGTGACAATGGACCGGCCCGACAGCCGTAATGCTCTGTCACCCGAGCTCATCGAGGACCTCAAGGTCGCTCTCAGGGATATGGCCGCTGACCGGGCGGTCCGGGTCGTGATCCTCACGGGTGCGGGAAAGGCCTTCTGCGCTGGGGCAGACCTGAAGGGAGGCGACTTGCCGGCCCGGGCCCAGGGATACGGCCCGCTGGGCGTTGCCTACAGGTTCCAGGAGGAGCTCGTGGACCTGGTGCTGCTCATTCGCGAGATGCAGAAGCCGGTGATAGCCGCCGTGAACGGGGCGGCGGTCGGGGGTGGGCTGGCCGTTGCCCTCCACTGCGACATACGCATTGCTTCAGAATCGGCCCGCTTTGGCTCTGTGTTCATCAAGGCCGGCCTCTCATCATGTGATATGGGGACCAGCTATCTACTTCCGCGCATCGTCGGCGCGGCCAGGGCGGCGGAGTTGATGCTGACCGGCCGCATTTTCGGGGCGGAAGAGGCCGAGAGCATCGGCCTGGTACACCGGGTAGTGCCTGACGCCCAGTTGGTGGACTGCGCTCTGGAGACCGCCGAACTCATCCGGGAGAACAGCGAGTATGGCGTGTGGATGACAAAACAGGGGCTGTGGGCCAATCTCGACGCACCGAGCCTGCGCCATGCCATCGAGCTCGAAAACCGGACCCAGGTGCTGGGCGTATTCACCGACAACATGACCGAGGCCATGATGGCATTTCAGGAGGGACGCAAGCCCCAGTGGAAGCCCTTGTAGTTTCTATACATGACGCAGTAATGTACTGGTATTACCTAGAAAATGAACCAGTGGGGGCAGGTGTCGCAACGCGTGATCCTGTCCCGATTCATGGGGAGAAGGATTTCCTGGGACTCGGAGCTTCTCTGCTGTCCTCCCTCCCCTGGCGGGAGGGAGCTAGAGGGAGGCGCACCCTCACCCTAGCCCTCTCCCGTCAAGGGAGAGGGGATGGTGGGTCGGGCGTCGTCATGTGGTGAGTAGATGCACGGGCCGGAGGCGCGCGCCGCTCCTGTTTGGTGCTTGGTGCTTAGATATTACCTAGAAAATAGGCGACTTTCAGCGCGCCATGGAGAGGCCCACTTGGTGTCATTCTGAACGGAGTGAAGAATCTACGCCTCGTCAACGCGTCTTGCTTTGTCAACCTGAGACCCTTCGG
>Ga0180431_10000719_pt1 | contig 47195 bp, 44 predicted proteins | sample SS_ome_11_FD_132459 | JGI IMG/M metagenome (GOLD analysis project Ga0180431, IMG submission 132459) | Hypersaline lake sediment archaeal communities from the Salton Sea, California, USA - SS_1_MS_1 metaG | ecosystem: Environmental > Aquatic > Non-marine Saline and Alkaline > Hypersaline >... | reverse complement strand
GGCGGTGACCAGGTCGCCGCCCTGGATACCCTCGTCGGGTCCGAGGAGGATCACGTCGATCCTGTCGTGGTCGAGGTTGAGGATGAGGCCCAGGACGCCGGTGGGGAAGGTGAGCAGCGCGTCAGTGCGCGCGTGAGGCAGGCCAGAGAGCGTCGCGACACCATCGCCGATATGCTGGACGGTGCCCACATCGTGGAAGCGCACCTGGTCGGGCAGTTGGCTGGCCTGCTGGCGCAGTACCTGGATCAGCGAAACGGTGTCGGGCTGTGCTTGCTGCAGATCCGGAAGGCTGGCCACGCCCTCGCTGACGCGTTGCACCATGTCGACGTCACGGAAACGCACCTGGTTGGCCTGCTGGTCGGCTTTCTGGCGGAGGGCCCGCAGCAGTGTCTCCACGGACGCGGCCGACGTCGACCGCGGACGATCGGGGTCAATGTCCGTTCTCACCAGTCACACGCTCCTCAAGTGCTGCGGATACGTCTTCCCGCAGTTCGGTCAGTTGTCCGCCGATCGAATGATCTATCAGTGTGTCGCCCAAGCGCACCCGTACTCCCGCAGCCAGTGCGGGGTCTGTTCTCAGTTCCAGGTTCACGTGGCGGTCGGCCAGGGCCGTGAAGGTGCGTGCCAACAGGCCTTGCTGCTCCGGCGAAAGCGGCCGCGCGCTGGTCACAGAGACCGTGGGGGCACGTTCACTCAACGTGCGCCGGAACGTCTCCACCTGTGCCATCTCGCTGCGGCCCATTTCCCAGATGCGGTCGCTGAGCTCCTGCACCATGGCGTCGTGCACCTCCGGCGGCGCTACGCGCCCGATGACCGAGCCGCTGATCTCCAGGATGGCATCCAGCAACTCCTCGTGGAACTCGTCCGTCGCTTGCTGGCGCATCCGATGGGCGTCGCTGTGAGCCTCGACTAGAATGCGCTCGACCTCGGACTGTGCTTCTTTCAGAAGCGCGCCTCGCTCGGCTTCTGCCCTCTGCCGGGCTTCGGAGACGATGGCGGCAGCCTCTGCCTCCGCATTTGCCAACCGCGCCTCTAGTTCAGCGCGGGATTCTTCGGCCTTCTGACACTCCTGGGCCAGATCTTGAGCCAACCGCTCTTTGTCGGCTGCACGTTCTTTCACACGGCGCATCATAGGCCGGAAGAGCAAGTAGTACAGTGCCGCGGCCAAGATCAGGAAGTTGATGACTTGAAAGGCGATCGTCGCAACGTCCAGATTCAGCATCCGTCAGCTCCTAGAGAAACCGGTCGAGAAGTGGGTTGGCGAAGATCAAGATCAGGCAAATCAGCAGGACGTAGATGGCCGTGGACTCCAATAGCGCCATTGAGATGAGCAGCGTCGTTCGTAAGTCGTTGGCGGCCTCGGGTTGGCGGGTCATTCCCTCTAGGGCCTTGAGTACAGCGCGTCCCTCCACGATGGCTGGGGTGAGCGCACCTAGCACGATGCCTATGCCTGAGACCAGGATGGTGACCAGCGTGATCAACGTTCCGGGTTCCATTTCTGCCATGTGTTTGGCTCCTTTCTGTTGCTAGTTAGGATGTCTGCCTGTTGTTTGGATGATGCTCAGGATGACGTCTGAGAGTAAACGTACAGGTGACCGGCACTTGAACGCAGTTTGGGTGATGATGGTCAATGTTCCACCGCTGAGAAATCACATTGGGACGAAGTTCGTCAAGTGCCGGTCACCTCACTGTTGGCTCGCTGGCTTCCAGCGCCGCGCCGATGTAGACGGCGGCCAGCACCGTGAAGATGTATGCCTGCAAGACGCCGGTAAGCATGCTGAATGCCACCAACGGCAGCGGCAGGAACAGCGGCACCAGTGCGAAGACGACAGCCACGATCAGTTCGGTGCTGATGATGTTGCCGAACAGCCGCAGCGTGAGCGACAGCGTGCGGCTGACGTGGCTGATCAGTTCCATTGGCAGCATGAAGATCGGCGAGGCCATGCCCTTCACGTAGCCCCATAGCCCCTTGGCCCGGATGCCGAAGTAGTAGACCGAGAAGAATACGGCCAAAGCCATTGCGGTCGGCGTATTCACGTCGCGCGTGGGCGAGACTACGACTGGCACGACGCCGAAGATGTTGGCCACGGCGATGAAGATCGCCAGCGCTCCCAGGAACGGGAGATACGGCTCAGCCGGACGTCCCATCACGCTGGAGATGGTGTCGTTCAAGAAATCGATCAGCATCTCCAGCGCCGCCGGCCAGCGCCGCCGCACCACGATCGCCGAGGCGACGATCAAGGCCATCATGATCCACGTCGAAATGACCGTGTCCCGCACCGGGATACCGAAAACGCGGAAGACCACTTGAGGGAAAAAACCCTCCATTTCGCAACTCCCTGATCTCAGATCTCGAACATCTCGCGGGACGGTGGGCGGCGGTTGGACTGGTACACCGTTCCCCACCGGCCCAGCCATAGCCCGGCGAAGGCCAATAACCCCGGCAAGACCCCGTGGCGCAGGGCGATGATCAACAGGCCGGCGGCCAGACTCCAGCGCACCAGCGCGCCCCCCACGGCCCACGCCACGGCGTGGCGTGGCGCGTCGGGACGGAAGTGGGCCACCGTCCAACACAGTGTAAGGAAGTTCAAGATGCCTATCGCCCCGCCGGTGAGCAACCACGATAAATGTGTCATTCGTTCGTCGTAAGCGCAGATGCCTCGTCGTTCGTAGTCAGGCCCGCAGGTCCGCTGGAGTGCCGCGCCCCGCTCGTAGTCAGGCCCGCAGGTCTGTCGGAGTGCCGTCCCTCGGTCGACCGGACGCACGACCGATCTCCGCGTTGGCGCTCCTGTGCCTCCATGCGCTGGATGGAACGCATCACGTTGTAAAAGCCCGAGAAAACGCCCAGCGCCAGCAAGCTTAACGTGAAGGTGTAGCCGGTCTCCAGCCGGCCATCCAGGAGGTGGCCCAGCAGTGCTCCGCCGAAAATGGGCAGCGCCAGGTCCCAACCCAGCGATGTCGTCGCCAAGGCCTGTTGCCACGCTGCGTTCCACCTGTCGGGTTTACGTTTCGCGCTCATTTTCCGTGGACGCACGGTCCATATCCGTACCCAGCACCTCGTCGGCTTGTTCTCCCAGTGTATCGAGCAAGGCTTGGGCCAGCCGGTCAAAGCGCGCCTCGGACGCATCCGACGCCGACCGCGGACGATCGGGCAGACGGTCGGGGCCAATGTCCGCGGACACACGATCCACATCCGCCGTGCCCGCGTCGCGCGCCAGGCCGTTGGTGAGGACTGTCACGCTGCCCTGTCTGATCTCCAGGATGCCCGCTTCCAGGTCGACCGTGTGCTCGCCTGCCGGGTCGGCGTAGCGCAGCGGCGCGGTGACTGTCTCGGCCAGGAGCGGCGCGTGCCCGGGGTATACGCCGATGCCGCCGCCGTCGGCCAGACGCGCTTGCACCCAAGCCACGTTCCCTGCATCGAGCAGCGTCCTGGCTGGCGTCAGCACGGTCAGGCGCAGCAGAGACACATCGTGCATTGGCGGCTCATTCACTGGCTTCCCTCTGCGCGGTCAGTTCTTCTGCTCGCTCCACGGCTTCGTCTATCGTGCCGACCATGTAGAACGCCTGCTCGGGCAGGTCGTCGTGATGGCCGTCCAGTATCTCGCGGAAGCCGCGGAGTGTCTCGTCCAGTGGCACGTAGCGACCGGACAGCCCGGTGAACGGTTCCGAGACGAAGAACGGCTGCGTGAGGAAACGTTGCACGCGCCGCGCCCGATTCACTGCCAGGCGATCCTCCTCACTCAGTTCCTCCATCCCGAGGATGGCGATCACGTCCTGCAACTCCTGGTAGCGAGCCAGCAGGGCGCGCACCTCTGTGGCGATGGCGTAGTGTGCCTCCCCCACGGTGGATGGCATGAGCAGCGAACTGGTGGACTCCAGTGGGTCAACGGCGGGGTAGATGCCCAGGCTGGCCTGGCGACGGGAAAGGATCGTCACCGCGTCCAGGTGGCCGAAAGTTGCCACGACCGCCGGGTCGGTCAGATCGTCGGCCGGCACGTACACTGCCTGCACCGACGTGACACTGCCGCGACTGGTGGTGGTGATGCGCTCCTGAAGCTCGCCCATCTCGCTGTCCAGTGTAGGCTGATAGCCCACGGCGCTGGGCAGCCGCCCCAGCAAGGCCGATACCTCCGAACCGGCCTGGATGTAGCGGAAGATGTTGTCGACGAACACCAGCACCGGACGCCGTTCGTAGTCCCGGAAGTGCTCGGCCATGGTCAGGGCGGTCAGCGCGACCCGCAGCCGGGCCCCCGGCGGTTCGTTCATCTGTCCGAACACCAGGACGGTGCTATCGAGCACCCCGCTGCGCTGCATCTCCCGCCAGAGATCGTTGCCCTCACGGCTGCGCTCGCCCACACCGGCGAAGAGCACGATGCCGGAGTGCTCGCTAATGGTGTGGCGCATGAGCTCGATCATCAGCAGCGTCTTGCCCACACCGGCGCCGCCGAAGAGACCGATCTTGCCGCCACGGGGGTAGGGAGTCAGGAGATCAATCGCCTTGATGCCGGTGACGAACGTCTCAGTCACCACCCGTTGCTCGCTCAGTGGCGGCGACGCAATGTGGATCCGCCGCCGCCGCATCGTCTGCGGGGCCGGAAGGCCGTCTATGGGCGCTCCCAACACGTTGAACATGCGCCCCAGGGTGGCCCGGCCGACCGGCACGCGGATCGGCTGGCCCGTGTCAACGACCGTCAGTCCCCGTCGCAGGCCGGCTGTGCTTCCCATCGCGATCGCCCGCACCGTGTGCGGGTCCGTGTGCTCTTGAACCTCGATGGTCAGTTCTGGCCCATCGTCGCGCTGAATCAGCAGGGCGTTGTGGATGCTGGGCAGTTCGCCCGACGCGAATTCCGCGTCCACTACCACGCCGGCCACTCTCGCCACGGTGCCCGTTCTCTCCAATTCTCCGTTCCTCCGACATGACAAAGCCCGTCAGCAACCTGGCGCTGGCGAGCGAGTATGAACCTACGTCTTCAGTGTGAACCTCGCCCCGCAGCACGAGGATCCTTCGGTGCCGAGCTGCATCCAGTATAATCGAAACCTACGCAGAAGTCAAAGCGAGGCGCGTGTGTCTATGCGTCGGGAACCCAGGGCGTGCCCAGCTTGACCTTCATCGCGCCTGTCTCGTGCGAGACCCTAAAGGTTTTTGAAATAGGGTCTATGGGTGCTTGTTCGCCTCCTAACCGCTCCACCGCCCGCTCTACGGCCTCCACGTCTGGGCTGCGCAGTGGCGCGAGGCTGGCACGCCGCCGGGAAACCGCTATTCCCGGCGGCTGCGGACACACACCTACTCCAGAATCTTTCTGAGAGCTCCAAGAGACACGATTTCGTTGATGCTCTCGACGAACTGGATGTTCTTCGGTACGATGCTGGCAAGCGATTCGCGCAGGATAATGGGCGTCAGATCCACATCCTCCGCTCCTCGACAGGTGGAGAGCACGCAATACTCGGCACAGAAGCCGGTGACGACCACGGTGTCCACGCCCAGTGCGCGCAGTTCGTCTGCAAGCGGCGTCTGGTTGAATGAATTCCCATACGTCTTGTGGATGTGCGAGTCCGAGGGCAGTACGTCCAATGAATCGGGCACGTCGAATCCCTCTTCGCCCGGCACGAGTTTTTCCTCTTCGTCTACGTGTTGGATGCAGATGACCGGCAGGTCCTTCTCCCTGAACAGGGCGATAGCCGCGTTGATGCACTCGATCGCCTCGTTGAGGGACTGGGCCGTCGTCGGGCTGAACTTGAAGAAGTCTTTCTGGACGTCCACTATCAGCAGAGCGGGTTTCATTATGAACCTCCTTCAGGTGTTGGGTACACTCTCGCGAACACGTGCTGCGTCCGGTTGTTCGCCTCCCATCCTCTCCACTGCCGACCGCACGGCCTCCACGTCTGGGCTGCGCAGGGCGTGGGACGGGGCCGGGCCGTCGCCGACGGTGATGGCGACGGTGCCTTTCTGGCAGGGTATCGCCAGGTCCACCGTGTACGTTGCGTCGCCCTCGCAGATCTCCAGTTCTCGCTCAGGCCAGAAGCCTGCGTCCTTGAGCGTGACGTACAGTCCATCGGCCCCAGAGGCGTACAGATCGTTGATCTCCTCAGCGGCGGTGAAGCGATCCCACGAGGTCTCGATAAACGTGATGCGCCGCCAGCGCATGCTCGAGATGGGCTGTTCCAGCTGCATCAGCGGTCCCAACTGCAACTGGTAGTACACCTCGTCGGCCCGGGGGTGATCGCACTCGCGCGGGAACAGGTCACGGCGGCGGGCCAACTCGTGGCCGCGCACGGAGCCGTACCAGCGGATGGACCATTTGTCGTCGCCGAAGGCCTTGGTGAAATAGAAGGCCAGCACGGCCGCCTCCTTCGTGCTCTGGGGGGCGTGTTTGACCGGGACGCGGTACCATCCCTCGTCCCGCGCGATCTCGAAGTCGCGCTGCCTGTTCATGATAGCGACGAGCACGCGGTCGGATGCGTGGAACATAGTGGCAGTCTCTCCTCGACGAAGTCAGGCCTCGTCGGAGTTGGGCGGGAAGATCACGTCTTCCTTGCCCGCTAGCTTGTCCAGGATGCGCTGGACGACGATGTCCAGGTGCTTGGGTTTGTGCACGAAGTCCAGGTCCTCTGTGCGGATGGTGAGCACGGGGCACAGGTTGAAGGTGCGCATCCATTCGTCGTAGTACGATTCCAACAGCGACAGGTAGTCGGCACTGATGCCGCCTTCTATGTCCCGCCCGCGCTGGCGTATGCGTTCCAGGAGCACGGCTACCGGGGCCTTGAGGTAGAGCAGCAGGTCGGGGCGCGGCAGGCCGGACACAATCAGGTCGAACACACGGCGGTAGGACTGGTAGTCGCGCTCGGTCATATTGCCCGCGTGGCGCAGCGCGCGGGCGAAGATGTGCGCGTCTTCGTAGATGCTGCGGTCGGCGATGGCCGATTCCGGGCTATTGATCAGCGCCAGATACTGCTGGGCCCGGTGGCCGAGAAAGAAGACCTGCAGATGGAACGACCACTGGCGCATATCGGTGTAGAAATCCGCCAGGTAGGGATTGTCGGCGACTGACTCGAACGCGGTGCGCCAGCCCAGCCGGGCACCCAGGCGCTCGGTCAGCGACGTCTTGCCCGCGGAGATGTTGCCTGCAACGAGAACGAGGCGTTTAGTCATAGCATGCTCCTGGTGGATACGCCCGTCTGGCTGTCCACAGACCCTAAAGATTTCAACGGATTGGAACAATCCGCACCTTTAGGGTCTTACCCGCACTTCGCCGCTTGCCACACCCGCTCCGGCGTCAGTGGAAACTCGTCGAGCCACACGCCCGTGGCGTCGTGGACGGCGGCGACCAAAGCCGGGGCCAAGGGGATGAAGGGCATCTCGCCCATGCCCCGCACGCCCCACGGACCGCGTGGATCGGGCCGCTCGACGATGATGGATTGCACCTGGTCGGGCACGTCGCTGATGGTCGGGATCAGATAGGTGCTCAGGCGCGGCGTGAGCACCTCCCCCTCGGCGGTGAGAAAGTTCTCGCACGTGGCCCATCCTACGGCCTGCACCACGCCCCCCTCAATCTGCCCCTCGACCTGCTGCGGATTGACCGCCTTGCCCACGTCGTCGGCACACACGACGCGCAGGATGCGCAGTTGGCCGGTCTCTGTGTCTACCTCGACCTCCACCGCCTGAGACACGTAGCCGTAGGCGAAATTCGGCACACCGTAGCCCGTCCTCGGGTCGAAGGGGGTGGTCCTGGGCGCCAGGTAGGTGTACTCGGCGACGGCGGGCCGCTGCTCGTCGTCGCGCCACCGTTCCAGCGCCGCCGCGGCCGCGCCCTGGATCGCGTTGCCTGCCATGAACGTCATGCGCGAGGCCGAGACGGAGCCGGAACTGCCGGGGCTGGTGCCGGTGTCTGCGGCCACCAGGCGCACGCGTGCCAGCGGCAGGTCCAGCGCCTGGGCCGCCATCTGGTGGATCGCCGTGTGGGTGCCCTGGCCCACCTCGGCGCTGCCGATGTAGACCACGGCTTGCTTGATCTCGGCCTCGCCCGTCAGCTCAACCCTGGCCCAGCAGTTTTCTTGGTAGCCGAAGGAGAAGCCGGTGTTCTTCAGGCCGGTGGCGAAGCCGATGCCGTGGCGTATTGCGTGTTGCGTGTCGCGTTGGGGTGGCTTGCGCCAGCCTTGTATGGTCTGCTGCCAACCGGCGGCGCGGGCGCACTGCTCAGTTACCTCGACCAGGTTCACGCCGCCTGGCAGCGGGGTGCCCATAGCCGTCAGGCTCTCGTCGCGCAGTAAGTTCTTGACCCGCAGTTCCACGGGGTCCATCTGCAGGGCCTGGGCCAGCTTGTTCATCTGCGTCTCGGCGGCGAAAATGCCCTGCGGCGCGCCAAACCCGCGGAACGCCCCGCCGGGCGGATTGTTGGTATATACCCCATCTACGTCCACCTTCACGTGGGGGATCTCGTAGGGACCGGTGCACGTGATGGTGGCGTTGCCCAATACTTTGTTGGTGGTGTAGCAATAGGCTCCCCCGTCGGCCACGATCCGCACCTCGGCGGCCACCAGCTTGCCACCGGACGTAGCGCCCCACTTGCAATGAAACCACACGGGGTGGCGCTTGCAATGCCCCAGGATGGATTCCTCCCGGCTCCAGACCATCTTGACCGGACGCCGCAGCTTCCAGGCCGCAAGCGCCAGCACGATCTGCACCGACATGTCCTCTCGCCCACCGAACGCGCCTCCGATGGCCGGGTAGATCACGCGCACCTGCTCCGGAGCAAGGTCCAACGCGTGGGCGATCTCCTGCTGATCCTCCCACGTCCACTGCCCGGCCGTGATCACTGTCACCCGGCCCTCCTCGTCTATGTAGGCCAGCCCTGCCTCCGGTTGGAGGTAGGCGTGCTCCTGGGGCGGGGTGCGGTACTCGCCCTCGACGATCACGTCGGCCTCTTCCCAAGCCGCCTCCACGTTCCCCTTGCGGATCTGGTGATGGCAGATCAGATTCCCGTCCGCGCTCAGTTCCGGGTGGATGGGGTTGGGCCGCCGGTGGGGGTGGAGCTGGGGCGCGCCCGGTTCGAGCGCCTCGAAAGGGTCCGTGACGGCGGGCAGGTCTTCGTACTCGACGTGGACCAGGTCGCGGCCGCGGGCAGCGGCCTGCTCGGTCTCGGCCACGATCACGGCCACCTGGTCCCCCACGAAGCGCACCACGTCGGCGTCGGGTATGGAAGAACCGGGGCCACAAAGCACCGGCTGGTCCGTCGTCTGCAGGCCGTATTCGTTGACCGGCACGTCGGCGGCGGTGAGCACGGCGACGACGCCGGGTAGGGATTCCGCCTCTGACGCGTCGATCTGGAGGACGCGGGCGTGGGGCCGTCCGGCGAAAAGCACTTTCGCGTGAAGCGTGCCAGGCATCGTGAAGTCGGCCGGGTACTTCGCCTCTCCGGTGACCTTGGCGCGGGCGTCCACGCGCGTGACCGATTGACCGATGTGTTGTTCTGTCATCTTACTCACTTCCTCAATTCCAGATTCGGCGTGATCGTTTGATAGCTACCGGATTTCCACCTCGCCCAGTGGGATGGCATCGTCCGTTAAGCGCATTCCGTGCCCGTCGCTGGCGGGCAGGCGTTCCTCTGTCTCCAGGCTGTAGAGGCCGGCCAACAGGCGATATTGGCCCGGATGGAGGTCGCCAGGAAGCACCAACGCCCTCTGGTCAGCTACCAGACTGCCGGGTTCCCACAGGTCGGTGGTGTACTCCCCGCTCACCGGCGGCCCGTCCTCTTGGGCTACTAGCTCTCCCTCCGACATCAGGTGGTTGAAGACGTGGAAGGACTGGCCCGGTGCGGCGTCGCAGGCCCAATACAGCGTGTAGCGAAGCGTGTCTCCTGGCTTGGCAGGGCCGTCCCATCCGGGATCCCAGGCCACCAATCGGATTCCCGCCTCCAGTCGATAGTCCAGGGGCTTTCCCGGAGGCGTCGCCGCCGATAGCCCGGCGGGGCACTGCCGGTCGAGATCGGTGGGATAAACGATCAGCCGCTCGTCCTCATAGATCGGCGGCTCGTGAAACCAGGACTCCCAGCGCCGGAGATCGTCCGCCGGGGCGAAGTCTGTGTGGATGAGGATGTAGCGCACCCCGCTCCCGGCCAGGCGGCACAGATCTTCGGAGATGTCGCCGGGGGCCGGGAAATCGGGGCTGCGGAAAGCCTGGAGCAGGGGCACGCTCCACACGAGCGCGTACGCCTGGGGAGAGGTCCGGGCAGCCATACCCTCAACCAACGGCTTCCCGTGTACCGTCTGCATGTACATCCACTGCTTGGAGAACTGGCGGCTCATCGGGAGGTCGAGGACGGCGTATTGCTCCTGGTCGGCGGACATCTCCGCTATGAACGGGGAGATGGTCAGCGGTGCCTGCATCGGAATGGGCACGAACAGGTATTCGAAGGCGATGGCCAAAGCGGCGAGGGCGGTCCACCAGCGCCGCTTCCAGCGGCCGAGCGCGATACCGACCAGCACGGCCAGCGAGAGTGGCACGAGCAGGTTGAAGCGGTCGGCGGAGCGCAGGGTGCTGAAGGGGAAGCGCTGCCCGATCAGGGCATAGGGAAGCCGGACGGAGGGGTAGGTGTGCCCGTTGATGCGCGGATACGCTCCCAGCGCTAGAAGAATCCACAACAGCCCGCTGATCCACCAGAAGCGGGCAGCGCGTCGTTCTTTCACCGCTGCGTACACAGCCAGCGCCACCGGCACCAGCCCAAGGTACGGAATCCACTTGCGGTTTTTCGGGAAGCGGGCGCTGATGTCGAACACGGCGGAGCCCCACACGGGGTGATAGCGCGGGGGGATCGCGTACGCAAGCAGGTCCGTCTGCCCCAGTTCCCATTCGTTGAGCAGCAGGTCTTGCGGCGGCGCGCCCATTTCCCAGGCTCGCAGCACGGGCACAATTGCCGGACGGGACAGCACCGTGGCGGTCAGCGCGGCTAGGCCCAGGGCGGCCCAGGGCGTTTGCCGCCAGGCTTTGCCCTTGCTCGCGATGGCCCAGGCGACGAAGGCTACAGCCCACATGCTGCCCAGGAGCCCCAGTTGCAGACCGGACCACACGGTGAGGGAGAAGAAGAATCCCGATCCCAGCGCGTCTAGTATCCTGCCCCCGCGTAGCGTCCGTCTCAGGAGTAACGCTGTATACGGCAGCCACTGCACGGAGGCCAGGTTGGGATGGGCCAGCGCCTGGCTCACGTAGTAGGGCGAGAAGGCGTAGGTGATGCCGGCGACGAGGGCCGCGTTCGGGCAGGCGGTGATCTCGCATGCCAGCAGATACATGCCCCACGCGCCCAGGACGAAGATCATCAGCGTACTCAGGTTGTACGCGCCTACCGCCCCCGCCAGCGGAAACAGGACGGCGCTGACAGCGGAGAAGAGCGGGCTGTGGGAGTGCGCGACCAGGCTGAGCCCACTGGGGTAGAAGAGCATCGGGGTGGCATACAGGCTTTCCCCGGAGGAAACGGCCTGGCGGAACCACCAGTCATTCCACAACGCGATCCAGACATCTATGTCGTGTTCGGACAAGTTCTGGAGAGCCTGCAATCCCATGGGATACGTGAGGACGAGCGCGATCAACACGTACAACAAGAGAACGCCAGCGCTTCTGGCTCCTCTGCCTCTCGCTCTCCGCGCGCTCTCCGCCATAGGGCATCCTCAGGTTCGTAGCACTGGCCTTAGCCGTTTCCCATCCTCAGCCGAAAGGGATGCACGCCTGTCACTGCCGGGACAGCATCGCGCATTCCTGGCTCAGAATGCGGCGCAGGAGGGCTACGGTGCCCGCGTACGTGGGGTCGATGCCGAAGTACGAAAGGTGCTGCGTCCCCAGGTTTTGCCCTTTGTTGAACGGCGTGTCGGAGGCGTAGTGGATGAGGCCGATGTCGAAGGAGATGGGGTAGAGGTTGACGACCTCGTCTGTGGGATAGCGGCGTGGGCGCATGGTCTCGTACAGCGCCGACAGGTACGGCCCGGCCTCCATCTCGATGTCCGTGTAGCCCTCGCGATAGAAGACATCCATGTAGCGCCGGTTCTGCAGAAACGTCCCATACACGCTGATGGCCTTCTGATTGTCAAGCGCCGTGCCGTAGGCCATGTGGGAGCGCACGTGCGAGGCGTCGAACACGTTGTTGAACAGATAGGTGTTGCGGGAGTGTTCGTCGTGCACGACGTTGGGGATCATCACGTCACCGATGCGCCCGTTGAGCGTCGCCGCTTTGCCCAGGATGTAGACGCCGCGGAAGGAATCCACGCTGGCGGCCACCTGAGACAGAATATGGTAGGCGCCCATACCCAATGGATAGTCAATGTTGAGGATGACGGCGTCGCTGTCGGCGATGTGCTCGATGCCGGGGATGCGCAGGCGCGGGTCGAGCCAGTCGGGGCGCAGCGCGCGCAGTTCGACAATCTGGGCGGCGACGTCGAAGACGTGGCGGCTGTCAATGTGACGGATCCCGCACAACGGCTCCTCCTCCTCGCGCTCCTGCCAGGCCTCCCGGCCCTGCGGCGTGTCGAGGTACTTCTTGAGCACGTAATACAGGAAATTCTCGCGCCTGCTGGGCACCTGCTGGGCCTGGATGTCGGCGTATTCTGCTTGCAGATTGGCGTCGTCGCTCTCTTCCAAGAAACGGGCCAGTTCTTCCTCGCGTCGCAGCGCGAATCCGGACAGCATGTTGACTACGCTGTGCGTGTTGCTGGAGACGAAATAGACGGGGCGCTCGCTCAAGTCGAAAGGCACGTTGGCGACGATGTTCTCCCACCAACGCTGGGTCGCTTTGCGATACTCGACCTGGGATCCGGCCAGGAGCCGTATCGACATCCGCTTGCGCACTCGGCCGATGTCGAAAAGCAGGGTCGGGAACTCGTCTTTCCAGATCGTCTCTAGCTGCCCCAGCTCCTCGAGCGATATGTTCAGCGTCTCGCACAGTTGGGCGCGGGTCAGGTCGTCCAACGGGCTCTCTTCCGTCGTGCAGGCCTCCAACTTCGCATGCACTGGAGAACTATGCAGCCGCGTGTGGGTTTTGTTCCACTCGATCTGGAACGCGGTCAGTATTGGTACCAGGTCGTCGATGTCTGACAGGCTGGCCACGTACGTGGCCAGTGTCTCTTCCCCATCGAAGAAGGAGCGCCGGCGGCGGCCGGACGCCGCGACTGGTTGCCATTGCTCGACGTTGGGGTAGCCGCGCCGGGCGAAGACCCGCTCCGACTGGCCCATCACGATCAACTGCGCCTGGCGGATGCAGGCGGGCAGCCGCAGCGAACAGTACACGAGCGTGGGGACGTCGGGGGCGTCTCTTAGGGCCTTGACGTGCAGGAGCGAATCCACCCCCAGATGAGTCTCGACCAGGGTCTGGATCTGTACTTCGTCGGTGGTGCGCAGCAGCGAGTAGTACGTGCGCATGTATAGCTGGATTTCCTCGCTGCCGGTTGTCGGTACTGTGCGTTCCATTGTGCCTCAGGATCAGCTACAGTTTCTCGGCCGCCTTCTCTATCGCGCGCGCGATCTTGTAGTAGCCCGTGCATCGGCACAGGTTGCCCGTCAGGCCGGCGACGATCTGCTCGTGCGTGGGGTGGGGTATCTCATCCAGCAGGTTCGCGCCGGCCATGACGAAGCCGGGTGTGCAGTAACCGCACTGGACCGCTCCCTCATCGACGAAGGCTTGCTGCACGGGGTGAAGCTGGTCGCCCTCCGCCAGTCCCTCGACGGTGACGATCTGAGCGCCGTGGGCCCGAGGCGCTGGCGTCAGACAGGCCAACACCGCGATCCCATCGAGCCACACCGTGCAGGCCCCACATTCCCCCTCGCCACAGCCCTCTTTGGTGCCCGTGAGCCCCAGGTCCTCGCGCAGCATGGCCAGCAGTGTCTTGCCGCCCGCGCCCTGCACCACGACGTTCTCCCCGTTGACTGTGCATTCGATGGTCTCACACCCGCCATTCCGGTGACACACAGTCCTGCCAGCCAGGCGGGGGAAGTGTCCTCGCGTGTGGCCCCACAGCATCGGCGGGGCGTCTGGGAATCCTGCCCGCTCGTTGCCGTCCTTCAGCGCCGTCAGAGCTCGGCGCACCAACACCTGCACCATGTCGCGACGGTAGCCGGCACCTGACCGGATGTCGTCAATGGGAGCGGCTGCCTGGGCGGCCAGGTTGGCAGCTTCGGCGATGCGAGCCTCGTCCAGCGGAGCGCCGACCAGTGCCGCTTCCGCAACCGATGCGCGGACGATCGTCGGGCCGACGCTGCCTAACGTGATGCGTGCCTGCGTGATGGCGTCACCCTCGGCGTCGAAACTGAGCACCACGGCGGCGTTGACGACGGATATCGCGTGCGTGCGGCGCAGGGCCAACTTGACAAACACACCGCGCTGGTTCGGGGCCAGCGCCGGGAAGGCGATGTCGGTCACCATCTCGTCGGGGGCCAGTGCGGTCTGGTGGACGTCTTGATAGAACTCCGCGCAGGAGAGCGTGCGCTCGCCGCGGACACTGCGCAGCGTGAGCTGGCCGTCCATTGCCCACAGTGCCGTGATGGTGTCATTGGCGGGCGAGGCAGTGATCAGATTGCCGGCGATCGTGCCCCGGTTGCGCAGTTGCGGCGTGCCCACTCGCCAGCAGGCCTGGGCCAGTGTAAAGCCGCGCTCGACCAGCGGACTTGACGCCACGGCCTGGTTGTGGGTGACCGTTGGGCCAACGTGGACCAGGCTCGCCTCGTCCACGTGCACCTGGTCAAGCCCTCCGATGCGCGTGGCGTCGATCAGCGTGTGGACCTGCCGTTCGCCGTACCGTATCTCGACCAACAGGTCGGTCCCGCCCGCGATGATGCGGGCGTCGGGGCCGTGCTCGGCCAGAAGACGCAATGCCTCGTCAACGGAGGTAGGGGTATAATAGGTTTGCCACATAGCTAGCTATCGCTTTCGATGATCTGTTCACTCTCATGTGAGAGGTATGAGATTAGTATACCTGAAAGCAACCCAAACGGCAACCGACCGCAGGGCAGCGGGCATTGGCTATGTGTCCGCTTGGACCGCCCGGACGTCTGCGTCCGCTCCATCCTTGGCCGCATCCGCGATGCCCACCGGGTTCGTCCAGAGCCGACGGCCGTCCGCCTCAGTCTGCGTCGAGGGAGCGGCGGACGGATTGAGCCAGCGTGTCCCTGTCGAAGGGCTTACGCACGATGTCTACGATGCCCTCTTCCTTGAGCTGTTGCAGGTCCTCCTTCAAGGCGTAGCCGGTGATGATCAGCCCTTTCAGGTCGGGCCGCGTTTTCCGAAGCTCCCGCATCAACTGCTTGCCCCCCATCTCGGGCATCACCATGTCTACGATCACCAGTGCTATTCCCGCAGCCGAGCGGTAGACCTCCAGTGCCTCCAGCCCGTTCTCAGCAGTCAGCACGCAGTAACCCAGCGACTCCAGGGCTGTCCGGCCCACTTCCCGTATCCTCTCGTTGTCCTCCACCAGCAGGATGGCCTCGCCCTTCCCCTTTGGGGCTGCTGGAGCTACCTCTGGGGCTTTCTCGGATGCACGATCAACGTCCGCCATCGCTTGCACTTCGTGGAGCGGCAGGTAGATGCGGACGGTTGTGCCGAGTCCCATCTCCGTATCCACTCCGATGTAGCCCTTGTGCTGCTTGACGATGCCGTACACCTGCGCAAGCCCCAGCCCGGTCCCTTTCCCCACCGGCTTGGTGGTGAAGAAGGGCTCGAACAGGTGGGCCTGCACTTCCTCGGTCATCCCGGTGCCTGTGTCCGAGACGGTCAAGCAGACCCACTGCCCGGGGGGCATACCTGCCATCGGTGCCTCTTCTCCAAGGGCCACCTCGATACAGGCCAGACCGATTCGCAGTCTGCCTCCGTCCGGCATGGCGTCCCGCGCGTTGGTCGCCAGGTTCATCAGCGCCTGCTGCAGCCGCGCCGGGTCGGCCTTGACTACACACGCGCTGGCCTCCAATTCGGAGTCAAGGTGGATCGTCTCCGGCAGCGTGCGCCGCAGTATGTCCACGGTGTTCATGATAGGCGGGGTCAGGTCTACGGGCCGGACGTGCATCATCGAGCGGCGGCTGAAGTCTAGGATCTGTTGCACCAGTTGGGCGGCTCGCCGTGACTCATCGATGATCGCTTCCAGGTTTCCCCTCATGTCGGCGGGCAGATGCGGCTTCCGCAGCAGGATGTCGGCGTCGAGTATGATGGTCGTCAAGAGGTTGTTGAAGTCGTGAGCGATGCCGCCCGCGAGTTGTCCCACGGCGGCCAGTCGCTCCTGTTGCCGTACTTGTTCTTCGAGCTCCTTACGCTGCGTGATGTCCTCCAACGTGCCCTCGTAATACAGCACCCGGCCTTCTGCGTCCCTGACAGCCCGCGCGGAATCCAGTACCCAGATGGATGCACCGTCGTGGCAGCGTAGCTGTGTCTCGAAATGGCGTACTATGCCCTCTCGCGCCAAGAGGAGCTGTTCCCGCTCACGATCCCCGGGCTCGACGAATACCTCCACTGCGTTGGCTGCAAGCAGGGATTTCTCGTCGGGGTAACCCAGCATTTCCACCAAAGCAGGGTTGGCGCTCAGGATCTCCCCCGCCGGTGATGTCCTGTAGAGGCCCACGGGCACGCGCTCGAACAGCCCACGGTATCGTTCCTCACTCTCGCGCAGCGCCTCCTCCGCCTGTTTGCGCCGCAGCGAGACGGCTGCGACGTGGGCAAAGGTCCGCATCAGGTCCATCGGGAGCGGTGGCTGTCTATTGGGCATGACGACCACGGCCGAGCCCACCAGTTCATCTGCGTAGTGCAGCGACAGGCCCACGAAGTCGCCGAGGCCAAGTGCCGTCTGGATGGCGGAGGCGACGGGCTTGGGCACGACGCCGAACGTCACCTCGGACATGTCGCTCACGGTGGTGACAACTGTGGTCAACATGCGTTGCTTGATCTCAGGGCTGACGGGCATCCGCATCCCGATCAGGTTCCGGCCCAGCAGCCGGTTCACGATGGACAGGACTGGGTTGGCAGAAGCCAGATATCTGACGACGAGTTCCTTCCTTTGGGCATCATATATGGAGAAACTGGCCGCGACTGCCCCCGTGATGCTTCTGAACGCCTCGGCGATGAGTTTGAAGACGTCGGTGTCTGGAGATGCCGCCGCGAGTTCAATCGCCAGTTCGCTGAGGGCGGCCATCTGCGCGGACTGGCGTTGGACTTCATCCGCCGCCCGCCTGTACCCAGTCTCTGCTGCCTCGAGTTCAGCGGTCCGCCGGTGGTGCACGTCCCGATCGGTCGGGCTGGTGGGGGCTGCGGTGGCTTGTCTCTTTGACCTGCTCGCGTCCTTCATCCGGTGCCTCTCCCTGTGGGTCAGTCTCTGCGACCGGCGCTGGTCTGTGGTCGGCGTGCATTGAAGCTGCATTATACTCGTGCGGTTTCGTCGCTGCAAATCGCTTGATGCCGGTATCACACTTCGGGAAGGAGACCCCAGAGAACCGCTGTATCAGAGCGGGGCAAACGCAGGAGCCCTGGTCATCACAGCAAGCCAGGGCTCCATCAATGCGTTACGTGTACTGCGTGCGACCTACCGTACGCTTGCCATCAGTACCAGCTTTGGACTTCGGACTGACGGCTCTGCACTCCCGTCTACAGCCCCTTCAGCAACCCCGTCATCTCGTTGAACTGCTCAATCAGCGCGTCGATCTGCTCGACCTGGCCGTGGATGCTGTCCCAGTAGTCGGCGTCGTACCACTGGGCCTGGATCTCCTCGTAGGTCTTGCCCTGTTGCTCGACCCAGGTGTAGTACTTGAGGTTGTGGATGCGCCTGCGATCCCAGTAGCCCAGTTCCTCGACGTAATCCACCGTGCAGCCCAGCAAGTAGCGGTGGTAGTCGGCGGCGGCGTCTGTCTCTGTGTACTCGCCGTGTTCTTCGTGCATCTCCCTCAGGCGGCTCTGATACAGCTCCATCGAGTCGGTGAACACGGTCAGGACGACGTCGTGCTCACCCAGTTCGTACCACTTGGCCAACTTGATGGCCGAGAGCACGTTGGCGATGCTGGAGATGCCCAGCAGGTCCAGTTGCCCCACGAGTTCCTCCGGCACGCCCTGCTTGACCAGGTAAGCGCGCCCGGCCGGTTCGTTGAACAACCGCACTAGGCTCATGCAGGCCTCGTCGTCAATCGCCACCACCATGTCGGTGTTCTTGAGATTGTGAATCCAAGGTACGTGCTTGTCGCCGATACCCTCGATGCGGTGTCCGCCGTAGCCGTTCAGCATCAGCGTGGGGCACTGCAGTGCCTCGCTGGCGACCACCTTGCTGGTGGGGAAGATTTCCTTCATGTAGTCGCCGCAGCCGAGTGTGCCGGAAGAGCCAGAGGTCAGCACTACACCCCCATAGGTGTCCTGCGGCCCCATCTCTCGCTGCAATACCTCCTCCATCGCGTGGCCGGTGACGTCGTAGTGCCACAGGTGGTTGCCGAACTCATCGAACTGGTTGAAGACGACGATATCCTCCCGGGTCTCGCGTAGCTCCCAGGTCTTGTCGAAGATCTCCTTGACGTTGCTCTCGCAGCCGGGCGTGGCGATGACTTCGCCGGACACCTTGGACAGCCACTCGAAGCGCTCGCGGCTCATCTCCTCGGGCAGGATGGCGATGGATTCACACGCCAGCAGCGTCGCGTCGTAGGCGCCGCCCCGGCAGTAGTTGCCGGTGGAGGGCCAGACGGCCTTCTGGTATGTGGGGTCGAACTGGCCGGTGACCAGTCGCGGCACCAGGCAGCCGAAGGTCGCGCCCACCTTGTGGGAGCCGGTGGGGAACCATTTGCCCACGAGCGTGATGATGCGCGCCTGCACGCCGGTGAGGGATGGCGGAAGCTCCAGGTAGTTGACGCCGCCGTACCCGCCTCCACTGGCCGTGGGCTCGTTCTTCCACGTGATGCGAAACAGATTGAGCGAGGCAACGTCCCACAGGCCGATCTCGCTCAATTGCGCCTTGACCCCATCGGGGATCAGCGACGGATCCTTCATCTGCGCGAAGGTGGGGATGATGATGTTGCGCTCCCGCGCCCGTTTCACGGTGCGCTTGAGTTGTTCTTCGTGTAACTCTAGGTCTATCATTTACTCATTTCCTCATTAAGATTTTCTAGCTTGCCCGATCGATGGACCGCCGGCATCCTGCCGGCCCAACTCCGTTCGTAGTGAGGCCCGGATGTCTGCATCCGCCAGGTCCGCCGGAGTGCCGTGACATACGCCGGCTTACTCCCCGACCGACGCCAGCGTCGTCATGGCCTCGAAGACCTTGTATAACGTCGGCATATCGTCCCCGGTCCATTCCACGGTGCGCCCGTCCACCCGCAGGCTGCCGGGTATCAGCGCGGCCCTGTCGGCCTGGGAGGCGCGCCGGAAGGCGACACGCAGAGCGATGGGAGTCGCCAGGACGAAGGGCGGCGTGCGCTTCGCCAGCGCAACCGCGCGCTCGGCGGCCTGTTGGATGCGCTCGCGCGCTACCTGGGGGTGCAGACACCGGGCTGCGGTGCGCGCGACGCCCTGTTTCACCGCCACGACCTCGATCTCCCCCAGCAGTGCGTGTGCTTCCTCGGTCACAGCCTGGTCGCCTGTGACCAGCACGACCGGCACGCCGAATGCGCCTGCCAGCGCAGCGTTGATGCCTGTCTCGCCCACGACCTGGTTGTTGAGTTGGACGTCCACCACGCGCCCGCTCCAGGTGTGCTCCAGCACCGCCGCCCCCGTCCCCGATGCCGCGTGGTAGCCGACCAGGAAGACACCGTCCACGTCGGCGCCGATGCCCTGCATCATGCCGAAGGGCTTAGGGCTGCCGGAGATCAACTCCGCTGCCGGATGCAGTTCCTCGATCAGGATGTTGGCCATTCCCCCGTGGCTGTCGTTGACCACGACCTGGTCCGCCCCGCCGGCCAGCGCGCCCTCAATGGCTGCGTTCGCCTCGGCGGTCATCAGCTTGCGGAAGCGGCCGTACTCCTTGTGGGCGGAATAGACTTGATCCACCGTCACAACGCCCGAGATGCCCTCCATATCCACAGATATCAGCACATTCATCAGCATTACCCCCGTAGACCAATCGACCAACCACCGGTCTACCAATCTACCGATTTACCAACTGCCAGTCTACCAGCCCACCAACCTCCCAGCTCACCCCTTGGGCTTTGGAGTTTGGGATTTGGGCTTTGTGTCTCACCCTTTGGGCTTTGGGACTTGGGATTTGGGCTTTACGTATATCCTTTCGCCGTCTTCCGGCACGATGACCTCCAGGTCCATTCCTGCGCGCGCCTCTTCGACGAGCACCTCGGGCTGCTCGCCGATCTCGGGGCCCAGGTGCACCAGCGCTAGTCGCCGGCATCCCGCCTGGCGTGCAACCTCGCCTGCCTGCTGCGCCGTGCTGTGGAAATGTGCGGCCGGGTCTGCGCCGGGTTGCAGCACGGCGCTGTACGATGCCTCGTGGATGAGGAGATCGCTATCGCGGGCCAGCTCCACAGCGGCCGCGTTGGGAAAGGTGTCGGTGACGTACGTGAGCGACGGCCCGCTGGCGAAGTTCCAGCGTGCGGCCAGCGTCGGCACGCCTGGTGGATAGGGGACCACCACGGTGCGCATCACGACGCCTGGTGCGAGTGCCGTCTCGTCGGGCGCTATCTCCGACACCTCGTGCCAGTGTACGTTGCGCAGGTGTTCTCGCAGACCGGAGAAGGCCAGCGTGCCGAGCGTCTGCAGCGTGTCGAGCGTGTTGGGACCGCCGTACACGTGCAGGGGCGTGGCCGCTCCGGCGCGGTTGAGCGCCAGCATAGGAAACCCCAAGACGTGATCGCCGTGGCCGTGGGTGACGAACAGGCGCTCGACGTCCGTGGCCTGTAGATCGGCCCGTGCCAGTTGTTGCACGACCACCGGGCCGGCCTCAGCCAGCATGCGGAAGCCCGGGGCCTCGATCAACAGCCCCGGGTTGCCCCTGCGTCCCGCAGAGAAGGCCCCGCCGGTGCCCAGAAACACGACGGACGCACGACGAAACCAGGTTTTTTCCGGAAAACCTGGTTTCTCATCCGCTGCCCTCTCCGCACGACCCATATCCGCGTTAGCCATCGCTCTTCAAAGCCTTCTGCACGGCGGCCAGCGTCGGCTCCACGACCGCCGGCTGTTTCGGCACCGCCTTCATCGCGCTGGCGACGTCCTTGAGCCCGGAGCCCGTCGCCAGGACCACTATCCGCTCGTCGGGCTGTACCAGCCCCTGGGTGACTGCCTCGACCAATCCGGCGTAGGCAGCGGCGGCGGCCGGCTCGGCGAAGACGCCGCAGCCCTGGGCGAGGGCTGGGATAGCCGCCAGGATCTCCTCGTCGTCCACACGGATGAAGGCTCCGCCCGTCTCTCGCACCGCCCGCAACGCCTTGATGCGGTCGCGCGGCAGCCCGGCGACGATGCTGTCGGCGATAGAGTGCGCCTCCACCGGTTTCATCTCCCACCCCTCCAGCCCGCGCTCCCAGGCGTCCACCAGCGGGGCGGATCCTGCTGCCTGCACGCCGATGAGCCGGGGCACGTGGTCGATCCAGCCCAGCGCCAGCATGTCGCGCAGCCCCTTGTGCACGCCGCCGATGATGCAGCCGTCGCCGACGGGGATCAGGATGGCGTCGGGTGCCTGCCACCCCAGTTGCTCGCACACCTCGTAGGCCGCGGTCTTCTTCCCCTCGGACATGTAGGGATTGTAGGCCGTGTTGCGGTTGTACCAGCCGAAGGTGCGGGCCGCCTCCAGGCACAGCTCGAAGGCCTGGTCGTAGGTGCCATCCACCAGGAGGACGGTGGAGCCGTAGGCCAGCAGTTGCGCCACCTTGGCCTCTGGGGCGGTGCGGGGGACGAAGATGACGTTGGGTTGCTGAACCGCCGCGCACAGGCCCGACAGGGCGGCGGCGGCGTTGCCGGTGCTGGCCGTGGTGACGACGTCGTAGCCCAACTCGCGGGTCTTGACCACGGCGATGGCCGACGCGCGGTCCTTGAAAGAGGCCGTGGGCTGGCGGCCGTCGTCCTTGACCCACAGGTGCTTCAGGCCCAGCGGGGCCGCCAGCCGCGGGGCGGGATAGAGGGGCGTCCAGCCGACGCTGTCCAGCGACGTGCCTTCCGCCAGCCGCCGGGCTCCCTCCGTGTCCACCGGCAGGAGAGGCAAATAACGCCAGATCGACGCGCTGGGGTCACCGGCCAGGCTATCCCGGCTGATGTGCCGCGCGATGAGCGCGTAGTCGTAGACGACGTCCAGGATGCCGTCGTCCCCGTGGTGGGGGCAGACGTAGGCTGCCTCGTCCGTGTGGTAAGCCTGACCACAGATTGTGCACTTGAGTCCTAGAATGTGTTTCATGGGTTGGTAGGTTGGTAAATTGGTAGATTGGTAAGTTGGTAGATTGGTGGTTGGTGGGTTGGTCTATGGGATGATCCGGGTACCGGTCTCGCCTCGCAGCGCGCGGGCGATGTTCTCTGGGTTGGTGATAAGCGCTTCTTTGCCGCCGGTCTCCAAGAACCAGATGATGGCCCGAATCTTGGGAAGCATGCTCCCCTTGGCGAAGTGGCCTTCATCCATGTACTGCTTCGCCTCGCTCACGGTCATCACGTCTACGGCTCTCTGATTGGGCTTGTTGAAGTTGAGGTAGACCTTCTCCACGGCGGTGGAGATGAGGAAGAGATCGGCACCGATGGAGCGAGCCAGGAGGGAAGAGGCATAGTCTTTGTCGATGACGGCTGCGACCCCCTCCAAGTCACCTTGTGCATTGCGGACAACGGGAATGCCTCCGCCTCCCACGGTGATAGTGATGATTCCCGCGTTCAGCAGTTCCCGCACCGCGTCCAGTTCGATGATCTCCTGGGGGAGGGGCGACGGGACCACCCGCCGCCAGCCGCGACCGGCATCCTCCACCACGACCCAGCCCTCTTTGTCGGCGCGATCTCTGGCTTCACCCTGCTCCATGAACCCGCCGATGGGCTTGCTGGGATTCTGGAAGGATGGATCGTTCTGGTCCACCACCACCTGGGTGATGACCGTAGCGGCGCGTTTGTGCATACCCCGGCGCTTGAACTCGTTCGCCAGGTTCTGCTGGAGCGCGTAGCCGATGGCCCCCTGGGTGTCAGCGCCGCAGGCGTCCAGCGGAACCTCGTGCATCCCCGCCACCTTGGCCGCGATCTCGGAGCGCCGCAGGATGAATCCCACCTGCGGGCCGTTGCCGTGGCCAATCGCCACGTCCCAGCCTTGCTCGATCATGTTGGCGATGTGATACGCGGTCTCCTTGGCTGCCTGGTACTGGTCCTCTACCGTTTGGTGCTGCTTGTCCTTGATCAGAGAGTTGCCGCCGATGGCGACGACCGCGAGCTTGCTTCCTTCCGTAGACATGTGCGCCTCCTTGCCTCTGGCACGTGCGCCAGGCGGTGCATCCTACCACATAGTCAACGCCATCACGCCCTTCTGGGCGTGCAGGCGGTTCTCGGCCTGGTCGAAGACGACGGAGTTCGGCCCGTCCATCACCTCGCTGGTGACCTCGACGTCGCGGTCGGCGGGCAATGGATGCATGTAGATGGCGTCGGGCTTGGCCAGGGACATGCGACGCTGGTCGGTGATCCAACTCTCGTATGTATCCTGCAGCCGTTTCCCCTCCTCGGGGTCGGTCGTGGTCATCATCGGCCCCCAGGACTTGGCGTAGACGATGTCGGCGTCCTTGAACGCTTCATCCATGTCGTGGACGATCTCAAACCCGGTCCCGTTACGGCGTGCCTGGGCCTGGGCCTCTTTCTCGATTTCCGGCATCAGCTTGAACTCCGGCGGGTAGGCCAACGTGATGTCCAGCCCGAAGCGGGGCATCTGCAGGATTAGGGATTGGGGCACGGACAGCGGCTTGAGGTAGGAGGACGCGTAGGCCCAGGAGACCACCATCTTCTTGCTGCGCAGGTCGCGCCCCTTCTTCTCGACGATCGTCATCAGGTCGGCCAGGCACTGGAACGGATGGTACAGGTCACACTGCATGTTCAGAACCGGGGAGCGCGAGGCCTCGGCGACCCAGTTCAGATACTTGTTGCCATAGTCCCAGTCGCACTGGCGGATGGCGATGCCGTCGAAGTAGCGGCCCAGTATCTGGCCGATCTCCCGCGCGGTATCGCCGTGGGCGATCTGGGTCGTGCGAGAGTCGATGAAGGCCGCGTGGCCCCCAAGCTGCGCCATGCCGGCCTCAAACGAGCAGCGCGTGCGGGTACTGCTGAAGAAGAACAGCATGCCCAGCGTCTTGTCGCGCAGGTACGGATGGGGCTCGCCCACGGCCCGCTTGCGCTTGAGATCCCACGCCATATCCAGCGCGGTCTCCACCTCTTCCTTCGAGAAATCCAGGTCGCAGATCAGATCGCGACCGCGAAGGTTGGTTTGCATTTTATCGCTCCTTGTTCGCTGTTACGCCAGAAACCAGGTTTTTTCCGAAAAACCTGGTTTCTTTCAGCGCTACTCAATCGCTCCCAGGATCAGGGCCAGCATGCCCATCCGGAGGGCGACGCCGTTGAAGGCCTCCTGCCAGTATCGGGCGTGGCGGGTGGCGTCCACGTCGGGCGGCAGCTCGTCCATGCGCGGCAGGGAGTGGAGGATGATGGCGCTGCCCTTGGCCTTGTCGCGCAGCAATTGGCGGGTGACCTGGTAGTTGGACGGGGTCAGGCCCTTGTCCTCGCTGGCCTCCTGGCGCGCCTTGGTGTAGTCGGGCTGCACGACGGGTTCCATGTAGATGACGTCGGCCCGGTGGATCGCGTCGGCCACGTGCTCGGCCACCTCGTACCTCAGGTTCCTCTGATCCAGTTCGGCCTTGAAGTCGTCGGTCAGCGACATGTCCGGCGGGGAGACGTAGATGACGTCGGCATCGAATTGGCTCAGGGCGTAGGAGATGGAGTGCATGGTGCGCATGCGCATGTCGCCGATGCACAGGAACGTCAGGCCGTCGATGGTGCCCACTTCCTTCCAGATCGTGTACAGGTCGGTCAGCACCTGGGTGGGGTGCTCGCCCCATCCGTCGCCGGCGTTGACGACCGGCACGCTGGCCCATTTGGCGGCCTCCGCGGGCGCGCCCCGCTGGAAGTGGCGCATGACGATCACGTCACCGTAGAACTCCAGCATGTGGACGGTGTCCTTGATGGACTCCTGGTACCAGTCGCCCGCGCGCGTCATCTTGGCGTCGGCGAAGCCCGTCACGTGCCCGCCGAGGCGGTGCATGGCGGCCTCGTGCGCGATGCGCGTGCGCGTGGAAGGCTGGTAGAACGCCGTCACCATCGTCTTGTCCGCGAGCAAGTCGCCGTTGTGGCGGTTGATTGCATGGTGTTCCAGTGACTTGGCGACCTCGAACATGTGGAAGTACTCCTCGCGCTCGAAGTCCTTCAGTGAGAGAATATCACGACCCATAAAGCTACGCATATCTTAGCCTCCTAATCTGACCTGATTCGGATAGCGTGCACGTGATCGCAGATGCAGCGACAGGGACCGTCCCGGCGGCACGTCGAAACCAGGTTGTTTTTGCATCGGTACATTCTACCACGCCATCAGCCTGGAGGCAACCATGCTTGACAAGTTCGTCTGTTCTTCGGTATCATGTGCCAAGCTACGTTGGATGGCCGGGATGCACGGACGCGTGTACATGATGGGGTGGGTGGCTTGACGTGCCCACCGGCCCAAGGAGTTGCGGATGCTCTCTGTGCTACATATCGAGGAGACCGATGACAACAGTCCATGTGCCTGATTGGCCCTGGGAGGTCGTGCGCCGGCTGGCCGGTGAGCGTGGGGTGCGCGTCTGGCCGGTAGGGGGGGCGGTGCGCGACCTGCTCCTGGCGCGCGCCGTGCACGACTGGGACTTCGCGGTCGAGCGCGACGCGCTGGGGCTGGCGCGCGCCGTGGCCGATGCGCTCGGCGGGGCCTACTTTCCCCTGGACGTCGAGCGGGATGCGGGGCGCGCGGTGCTGGCGCCTGAGGGAGCGGGGCGCCTGGTGCTGGATTTCGCCGCCCTGCGCGGCGCGGACCTGGAGGCCGACCTGCTGGCCCGCGACCTGAGCATCAACGCGCTGGCGCTGGACGGGACGGGCGCGGTGGTGGATCCGGCGGGCGGCCTGGCCGACCTGGACGCCGGGCGCGTGCGCGCCACGAGCGAGCACGCGTTCCGGGACGATCCCGTGCGGCTGTTGCGCGCGGTGCGGGTGGCGGCCGAGCTGGGCTTCGAGATCGAGCCCCAGACGGTGGCCTGGATGCGCCGCGACGCGGCGCTCCTGGCCCGTCCGGCGGCCGAGCGGGTGCGCGACGAGTTCGCGCGTGTGTTGGCGACGCCGTGCGCGGCCGTTCACCTGGAGCGGCTGGACGCTTTTGGTCTGCTCCCGCACGTGGTACCTGAGCTGGCGTCCCTGAAGGGCGTCGCTCAGTCCCCGCCGCACCGCTTCGACGTGTGGCATCACACGCTCATGGTGGTGGACGTGCTCGAGGGGGGGCTGGCAGCGGTCGCCGGGCGGGAGGTGGAGGCGCGCGCCCGGGTGGACGCTCCTCCGGCCGCCTGGGGGGACCTGGCGCGGGTGTTGAGCCAATTCTCGGAGGACGTGACGGCGCACCTGGCGGTCGAGGTCAGTGGCGGGCGCGACCGGGCGCTGGTGCTCAAGCTGGCGGCGCTGCTGCACGACGTGGGCAAGCCCCGGACGCAGTCGCAGGACGCGGATGGCCGCATCCACTTCTACAACCACGAGCCGGTGGGGGCGCGGATCGCGGCGGATCGGCTGCACGCGCTGCGCTTCAGCCGCGACGAGATCGATCGCGTCTGGGTGATCGTCGGCCAGCACCTGCGCCCGCTGCACCTGGCCCGGTCAGAACGCGTCACCCGCCGCGCCATCTACCGCTACTATCGCGCCACCGGCTGCGGCGGCGTCGACGTCGCGCTGCTCAGCCTGGCCGATCACCTGGCGACCTGGGGGCCCAACCTCGAGGCGCGCCACTGGACACGACGGCTGGAGGTGGCGGAGATCCTGCTGACGCACTTCTTCGAGCGCTACGAGGAGACGGTGGCCCCGCCCCCCTTGCTCACGGGCCACGACTTGATGGCCGAGCTGGGGCTGGACCCCGGCCCCGAGGTCGGCCGGCTGTTGGAAGCCCTGCGCGAGGCCCAGGCGGCCGGGGAGATCGCGACGCGGGACGAGGCGCTGGCGCTGGCGCGCCGGTCTGGCGCTTGTGCCGCTTGACAATCCAAGGCTGTTGGGATAGAATAGCAGTGCGCCGAGGTAGCTCAGCCTGGTAGAGCACCTGACTGAAAATCAGGGAGTCGACAGTTCAAATCTGTCCCTCGGCACCATGGGATAGACCCGCCTGAAAAGGCGGGTTTTTTGCGTTTATGCCCCACTGGGGGGTCGTTTTGGGCTTGTTTCTGGGCCTCATGCCCCACTTTCGCAAAACGAGTGACTGACACGAGGACAAGGGTCGCAATGCCGAACAATGGCGACGGTGTGTGAAACGCTTCCCCTGGCACGGCTTGCCCAACAGCGCCAAGGCTTCCATCCCTACCGATACCCTCGCCTGCGCCTGCAACGTCGCCCGCCTAGTCCGTGAGGCAACCCTTGCGGCTGCGCCAGCTTTCCCAACTGGTACCTGGCGTCTTTCCCAGTTTGTGGGGAAACCAACAGGGTGCTATAATGTGATCAGATGACCGATGTGCAAGGAGTAAGGAGTGGGTCGTCTATGGAGAGAGCAATACTCGCCTACCCCAAGGGGTTTCCCCAGTTGCTAAAGATGTCCGACGCGGCTTTCGTAGACGAGTTACGCTTCATGGCCGCCGCCAAGCTTTATGAACTGGGCCGCATCTCTTCGGGCCAGGCGGCCAGATTGGCAGGCCTGGAGCGGGTGGAATTCCTCTACCGTCTGGCTCAGATCGGCGTGCCTGCCATCAACCTGCAAGACGAAGAAATAGAGGCCGAGATTCAAGCAGCCAGGGAACTGGCCGCGTGAACACGTGGGTCACGGACACCGGTCCGTTGATCTTCCTGACCAAACTGGGGCGTTTGGACTTGCTTCAACGCGGAGCTGACGAGGTATACGCGCCTCAGGCTGTGTTGAACGAGGTGCGGGCAAGGCCGGATGAGGCGTCAGAGGCAATTGTAGAAGCGGCTCAGTCCTGGCTCTCTGTACAAGATGTCGGTGACCAGCGCATGGCGAGCTTTCTCTTGGCCAGTCTCGACAGGGGTGAAGCAGAGGTGCTCGTTCTGGCAAAGGAGTTGGACGCGGATCGGGTGGTGATGGACGATCTTGACGCCCGGCGCTTCGCTCGCCGAGCGGGCTTTGACTTGGTTGGAACTCTGGGCTTGCCGCTGGCAGCTCGCCTGCGTGGCGAGATCCCTTCGGTCCAACAGGAAATTGAGCATCTCCGGACTTTGGGGTTTCGTGCCGCTTCACCGTTGGTAGAAGCGATATTGAGAGAAGCGGGGGAGATGTAGGTGCAGTTTATCTCTCTCGGCACTGCGGACCCGCCGGAGACGGCGGGTTTTTTGTGTAGGGCAGCATCGTCACCCCATGCTGGCAAATCTTCGCCGGTGGGCGGCGCGCCTGCTCCGGTTGCTCGATCTATTGTTCGCCTGGCCTGTGGTGGCAGTGCGCGAGGTGGAGGCAGCGCTGAGCGTGAACTTTTCCACTTCCTGAACGTGGGCAGCGGGGTGGTCGTTGTACCTATCTCTGTTTCGGAGGATGGACGATGATCGACGATTACGAACAAGCAATGGAGCTGCTGCATGAGATGGAAGCTCACCTTCCTATCCCGGCGCGACCGATAGCGACGATGGTTCGTGCGCTGCGCGACCAGGGACAGAGGATCTCCCGCGACCGGAAGCTATCTATCCAGAGCGTATTCTACGCCGGGGACGAGGCTGGCATCGTGTGCGCCATTGAGCCTTTGGAGGGGATCAAGGTGGCCCTGGTCGTCTCTGTGACCCATCTGCAGATCGACCTGCGCCACCCGCTGGCGAAGAGAATCCGTGCCTACCAGCAGGAGCGAAAGCGGCGGCTGGCCCAGGCGGGTGGAGCCCGTGAACCGAGTTCGATGACGCTCTACCCGCGCAAGGAAAAGCGGAGGCGATGAATGAGCAGTAATCAATTGAAGAGGATTCGCCGTTTGACTCAGCGTGATGCGACGTGGCTTTGTTGCACGCGCCGTGCCTACCTCTGGATCACGCCCAAAGATGGCGGGTCTTCCTACCGCCCCTACGCGACGCTGGTGATGGATCAGGATCGAGAGGTCACCCGAAAGATCCGGGTACACGGCGACGAACCACCCGCACCTGACCAGGTTCTGGAGGTGCTCCACAAGGCCATACTCAAGCCGACGATAGGCTCTGGCGGGCGTGGTCGGCCTACGCTTATCCTCCTGCAAGATGCCGAGATGGCTCAGGCGCTGGCTCCTCGATTGGCCGAAATCGGCGTTCGGTGTGAGCACAGAACGTCACTGCCACTGATGGACACATGGTTCCCCAGGGTAACGCAGGGCTCTTTGAAAGCACAGGACCCTACTCCAGGCTTGATGAGTGTTCCGGGGATCACAGAACCTATGCTACGCGACCTCTTTGCAGCCGCGGCGAACTATTATCGCCAGGCTCCCTGGCGATGGATAGAGAATTGGGAGCCTATCGAGTTGCGCTACCCGGCGAAGGATTCGCCGTGCTACGCGCTGGTGCTGGGCAGTGGCGGCGAGTACTTTGGGCTGTCGCTCTACGAGTCACTGGACGATCTGCGAGTTGTACTGTCTCACCACGATCCGGATCAGACACACGAACTGATCCCATGGATGAGTGTGATTTTTGAGGAAGCCACAGTCATGGCTTTCGAGGACTTGGACGCGCTGGAGAAGTACGGTTGGCCCGTGGCCAGCGAGAAGGCCTATCCGTGGGTGTTCAGGACAGTTCCTCACAGCGATCCACAACTGCCCGGCGCGTCGGACCTGGCGCTCCTGGCGGCGGCAATGCGCGTTCTCCCGATTTTCGTGACGGATTGCCTGAAAACCAACCGGGGGCGCCCATGCCGTGCTGGAGCGATCTATGCCCTGTCAGGCGTTCACGGCGGCCAGGACATTGCCTTGAGCTACCCGGTTAGCTTGATCGATCCGGAGGAGAAGGCATTGGAAGAGTACATTGAAGATTGGCACTGGGATGAGCCATCCCACGAGTTCGCCCGGCAGGTGGGCAAGTTTCTGTTCGCGTTTATGGACCACCTGGCAACGACAGGACTTGCCGAATCGACGCTGCGCAAGCACGAAAGCAACTGTTGGGCCATTGGCTTGCTAGAGTCCCAGTACGGCAGCCACGATACGTTCTCCCCACAGATTTTCACCGGAGGGCCATCGTTCCTCTACGAGTTCAAGCGCAAGTTCAGCGATGCCAAGTACGCTGTCAGGTCGTACCAGGCTACCTGGCGCAAGCTCGACCGGTATGCCCGCTCAGTTTTGGAGGAGACTGCATCGTAGCGTTCTTTGAGACGCTTATGGAGGGAAACCATCAGGGCGAATTCATTCCCCTTTCACTTGTCCTGCAAGGCAGTTGGTCGGACGTTGTTTTCTTCGTCTGGGGCGAGTGGAGGAGGTCGTGTTGAATATCGCGGCGCCCAAGGGAGATATGGCGTTGCTGAAACGGTTGGGAGTGCCCGAGTTTCAAGGATAACCGTCCACAGTTCTTGGGCTCAGATGGAACGCGTCCGTGACGGCGCGACCAAATGCGCCCTGGAGGTAGCCTTTGAAGACGCGCCGGCTGCGGAGGAGGCATCGGGCGAATGAGAAAGATCAAGATGGACTTGGGCGAGTTGATGTACATCTTTGACGACGCATCGTGGGAAACAAGCCATTACCTGGACCTGGAAACCGGGCGGTTGGTGATGATCACCGATGAGACGCGTTGGGAACTGGAGCGCATCTACGAAGAACACGATCCTGAGGAACAGCCCTTCGATCTGGCCGAGATTCTCCAGCAACGCGACCTCCCCGAATGGCGACGACGAACCTTGTTGGAGGCCTATCAGGTCGAGGCCCAGTATGGTTCCCGATACATCGGCGTGCCCCAGGCCGATTCCCACGAGGGATACCGGGATATGAGGGACTTTGTCGTCACCGTCGAAGACGAACAACTGCAGGATCAGTTATGGCGGGCCATCAGCGGGCGGGGCGCTTTCCGCTATTTCAAGGACGTGTTGGCCGACCATTTCCACGAGCGAGAACGCTGGTTCGCGTTCAAGGACGCCCGGCTGAGGCAGCGGGTGCTGGACTGGCTGGAGTCAGAAGGCATCGAGACGATCATAGAGCCGCCTGCAGAAGAGACTTATCCGCCACCTCCCTCCGAACGCGCCCGGCTCATCGCCGAGGTGCTCCCATTTGTGCGTGCGGCCAGCAAACTGCCGGGCGTGCTCCGCATCGCCCTGATCGGTTCGCTGACCACCGACGAGCCGGACCCCAAGGACGTCGATATGCTGGTGACGGTCACGGATGAGATGGATCTTGCGCCCCTGGCCAAGCTGGGACGCAAGCTCCAGGGACACGCTCAGGGATTCAATCGCGGGGGCGAGGTCTTTCTGGCCGATCCCCAAGGCAACTACTTGGGGCGCACCTGCCCTTGGAAGCGGTGCGGTCCGGGCATTCGCACGAGTTGCGATGCCTTGCACTGTGGTCGGAGGCATTACCTGCACGATGACCTGAAAGCGATCTGCCTGTCCAAGGATCTCATCGCAGCGCCTCCGCTCGAGTTGTGGCCCGAGATAGTAGCACGGGTGCCAATTCCTGAAGATGTGGAGAAAGCTCTGATTGTGCCGCTAAGCGATCTGGACTAATGCCGCCGCCACGTTGTTTCACACCAGAGACCTGATCGAGTGAGGTGAGCTATGGAAGAATGGGATCAGTGGAGAGCCGACAATCGCAGCCTCGAGACGATGCGCCAGATTGCCCTGGATGCCATTGCGTTCGAGGAGGACGATGACGACGCGTTCTACGACTATGCGGAGGAACACGACCTCACCGTGAACGAGGTGGCTTACTACCTGAACGCCTACGAACATGGCGGCGAGGCCGGATTGGAGGCGATCCGCAACCCTGACATTATCCCCCCAGATGTGGCGCGTGGGGCAATCAAGGCCAGCGCCAAGATGCTGGACCAGCACTTCGAGGGCCAAGTACCCTATCGCCTGACCGACGAGGGTACCGGTATCGGCCTCTACGAGATACAGGAACGCCGGAACGGCGATAAGTATCTGTTCCCGGTCTGCCAGTTTCGGCTGACTCTAGCTACCCGGCAATGGCACCTTTATTGGATGCGCAAGTTCGACGCCTGGTGGCCGTACCCGCTTCCCGAGCGAGGTCGCAAGCACACGCTCAATGCCCGCATCCGGCAAGTACTCGAGGACAGGTGGGGCTGCTTTTGGGGGTGAGCGATCTTTGACTTTATCCTGATCTCAAGTACACTTGGTGTAAACCAGATTGCTCTACGCCGCAGGCTACGAGGTTGGGCATTACATCAGCCTGGAGCGCATCATCGAAGGGACCAAGGAAACCTATTACGAGGCGCTGCTGCGTTCCAGCCAGAGGTGGGAGTCTGGCTACCACGATCTGACTCCCTGGCACCAGTATAGTCTTGGCGTGCTCGTCTACGCCTATGGGGAGTTCGAGGAAAGGGTGGGGGAGCTTTTCGCCGCGCCAGGGGCTAAGAGTGAAATGGTGCGAGTGGCGGTCGAAGCCTTTTCTTCCGGTCACATCTTCACCATCTCGGAATTGAGCCGCCTTTGTCCGGCAGTGAGCCGGGCGACGGTCCGACGTGTATTGAATGAACTACGCGACGGTGGACAGGTTGAATGCCTGGGCACGGGCCGCGATGCACAGTGGCGCAAACACTAACGTGGTCATTATCACGTTAACGTGCTCATAAACGTGCTCATGCTAATCCGTGTTTGCCAAGATCGCGTATCTGGTGTGCAATAGCGGTGCTTGAGAGTAGCCGTCCTTTTGCATCATTACCTGAAGGCGAGTCAGGGACTCGCCTGGGTCAGTAGCCTGACCTGCGAATCTACGTGGTCGGTCAGGCGGTCATTTTTCAGGTATCTGTCTATCGAAATCAGCGTGTCGAGGCGATTTTCCCTGCGCTTCGCTGAAAATCGGGGGGGGCGACAGTTCCAATCTGTCCTTCTGCACTGGGGACCCGCCTGAATGGGCGGGTTCTTGCGTTGTTGGGTGACGCGCTATCGCCAGGGGGATGAGCGATAAAAGAAACGCCCCCCACTGGTTCCAGGACGAAGATCTCTCTCTCGGCCCTGGCCGGAATGCGGTAGACGAGCGTGGCGGGCAGTGGCTCGGCACCGGTCGCGGGCGTGGCGCTTGCAGGTGGCTGGGGCGTGGGCTTGCGCGGGGTGGGAATCACTGCGTGGGCGCAGGCATATGAGTGGAGGTGGGGGGTAGAGCGGCGTCGCGCGGGCTGTCGCCGGGCCGCTCTGGAGTCCCGCGCCACCAGTCGAACCACTGGTCCCAGGCGATGTGGCCGTAGTTGCCGAACCACTCCGGCGCTGGCGTCAGTTGGCCTGCCACCTGCTCGGGTGTGTCGCCCGCCGCGTCCACCAGCCACAGCGACGCGCGCCCGTGCTCGTCCAGCCGGGCGAAGAGCACGTGCGTCCCGTCTGCCGACCACAGCGGTCGCTCGTCGCGGTAGGCCAGGTCACTGGTGAGCGGGTGCTGGTCGGAGCCGTCTGTATTCATCACCCAGATGCGGCGCTGGGCGGCACCGGCTTTGGCATCGTCACCGCCCCATACATGGCCGACATCGGGCGCGGCTACGTAGGCGATGTGCCGGCCATCGGGCGAGAAGGCGGGGGAAAAGGCGGACACGGTCTCGCCAGTCAGGTATTCACAGCCAGCCGTCTCCAGGTTCACCAGGGCGATGAGCTTGTTGGTCCAGGTCTCACGCCCGGCCCCTACCGTCAGCACCATCTGCTGGCCTGTGGGCGAGCCGCTCCAGAAGTCCGGGTGTAACAGCATAAAGTCGGCCACCTCTACGGGTTCGCCCCCATCCAGCGGCAGGCGCAGCAGCGGCAAGCCGTCGGCCGCGGCCGAGGCCGAGAACATCGGGTCGCGCCAGAAGAGGAGGGACTGCCCGTCGGGTGTCCAACTGGCCAGGATCAAACCGTCCTGCGGCGGGCCAGGCGGTGCGTAGAGTTCGCGGGGTCCGGCTTCCAGGTCGACGTACCCGATGCTCACGTGATCAGGCAGCGCCTGGGGCTGGCCAATTTGCAGCACGTAGGCCAACCGGCGTCCGTCCGGGCTCCAGGCCGGATACTGGATGGTGGTGAATGGCTGTTCTTCAATGGCCAGTTGCAGGATCACGTGCCCTTCCCCTTCCGAGCCGGTGTCGGCCAGATCATCGGCCTCGATGACGCGCAGGCTCGACTGGCCAGCGACGTAGGCCAGCCGGTCAGCCACCGGCGACCAGATAATACCCTGGTGTGAAGCCGCGGCCACGCGGTGGGCGTCGGTACCGTCCGCGCGCATGACCCACACCTCGTCCTCTTTGCAGAAAGCCAGCCAGTCGCCGGAGGGCGACCAACTCGGGGTACTGTTGCGGCCATCTTCAGTGAGACGCTGGGGCTCGCCGTCGGGCAGTCGCCTGGCCCAGACGTCGCCGTCGTGGATGTAGGCCAGCCACCCCGGATCGGATTGCGTCTCCAGTTCGGCCACCTGCGTGGCCAGGCGAGCTTTTTCCGCTTTTAGCGCGGCCAGCGTCGCCTCGGGCCCCGGCGTGGTCTCGATCTGCAGGTCAAAGGTGCGGCGGACATTGATCATGCGTCCATTGCAGGCGACCATCGCCACCAGGGCCGCCACCAACAGGCCACTCAGGGCCACAACTTGTCGTCCTTTCATCCCAACAGCCTCCTCGCGGCGTGTAGCACTCGCCGGTCTCTCCAGGGGCAGCCTCAGTATACACGCGCTGTGTAACACCGTGTGACAGACCTGTGACCATTCTATCACGCATCAATCTCGTCATACGGGCCGGACAGGCACTCCGCCGGAGCTTGCGTCAGCGGCAGGCGCAGCGTGGCGGCGGTGCCCTCCAGAACCGCCGGACGTCACGGTGGGTACGTGGCGATGACGGTTCCTGCGGCGTCCAGCGCCTCGATCTGTTCAACGACGACCTCATCGGCGCGTACGACCAGGTAACTCTCGTTCACCAGGGTGACGGTCTCAGTCACACCGTCGCTCCAGGTGACGCGCACCTCTACGGCGGCGGGGTCGGTGACCAGTCCATAGACCTCGTTCCGAAAGCCAGCACCCCGGAGAAAATTGCCCTGTGATCCCGCCCGCTCGAACGACCCGGTGGCTGTGCTATGAGACGTACAGAAAATACCACCGCCGCCGCGGGGGTACCAGTTCAGCCGTCGCCGCTCCACGTAAGTGGCGGAGCCACATTCGCTGGCCGTGCCGGACGGGCCGACTTGATCGAAGGTGTAGTAGACGACCACGCCGTCGTGCCAGGGCACGCTCCGACGGATCTGGAGGTTGGTCATTTTGCCGGGACGGTGGGAGCCGGGCATGTCGTGGCGGATTGCTGCGGCAGGCGAGAGCGTGCAGGCAGTGAGGAGAACGACGGATAGCAGTACAGCAGCGGATTGTAATGGTCGCTTCATTCTTGCCTCCTGTCGTTCGAACCGTTTCGCCTGGGCCGCCGGGTGAAACGATGGCAGCCTGACGGTTTGGGCGTAAGCGAGGTAGCCCGTTATGCCGCGTTGCTTGCGGTCGCCGTTGTCGCCTTGCCGCTCGAAGCCTCCCTGCCCTCCTGGGTATCAGCCGCCGGGCCTTGGCGTTCAATCCAATGGTACATCACCGCCGCCAGAGCCAATGGTGTCAACAACTGGGCTGTTGATACGCCGTGTGTGAGCCATAAATTGACCGAATATTCAGCCTGAGTGCCCCGCAATGCGATGCTCTCAATGACATCGGTGCAGATCAGACCGATAAACGGAGGCAGGATTAGCCCCAAGACCCGGCCATGTGTCGAGCGAGAACGAAGTACCCAGACAGGCGTGACGACGAGGAAGAACAGGGCCGGTAAGTAGGATAACACGACCTTTGCTTGCTCCAGTTCTCTGCTCGGTGTCCAATACGCCCAGAAGCCTACTGAGTAAGTTGGATCGAGAATCTCGTCCACTAGGACAAACTCAAAGGCAGCGACAATAAGCCCTGCGAGGATGCCGTCGCGCCGGGCCAGCGGCAAGCCGATCACTATGGGCACCAAGAGCAGGCCGGTCCACCAGAGTTCGAGCGGCAGATGAGCCACAAAGGCCATCCACTTATCCGGGCTGCGGTCGGTGGCGGCCCCAATGATAGCACCACCCACACCAACCAGGATCACCAGGCCGAGGAGCACCCACCCTGACCCGGGGATGCGGAAGCCGTGCTGTTTGAAAACCCGATATGCAGCAAGGGCAGCGATTGCAGCAAGCGCGGCCAACATCAAGTAGGGAGGAGCAACTTGCCAAAATGGCCTGCGCGAGTCCACAAAACGTGCAAATAGAGCAAGCAACCACCCCGGTGCACTGAAGGGAAGCAATCCCAGTGCAGAAAAGCTCCAAACAGCAGGCCGGCGCTCGATGATAAGCCCTGCAACGACGATGCCCAGCGTGATATACATAGGAATAAGGTCATGCTGGCCGAGAGCCAGCCAATTCTCCAATCGGAAAACCCTTCTGAAAAGATCACTGCGCGTGCCGACGATAAACAACCCAGGCAAGATGGGGCAAGATGGCCAATCCGACCTTTACCCAAGACGTAGGGACAGATGAACGGTTCTGCATTTCAAACCTCCTCGTGATATTGGCTTTCGTGTGTTCGCTCAATCAGTCGGGCAAAGTGGAGCGAATTGCCAATTTGCCCTACGGCGTCAATTGTGCGATATGACGAGCAGATCTTCCGGCCCGTAGATGTGTTCTGCGGTGAAGGCGATCCAGCGGCCATCGGGTGAGACGAGTGCGTCCTCACGTTGGCCCGGGTAGTAGCCCTGTTCGAACGGCTCTCTCTTGGCGAGCGCCGGCAAGACGCAAAGCGATGGTAGACAGGTCTCGCGTGAGAGCGTGTCCAGGTCTCCGTCGTAGGGCGAGACCTCATCCGCGTCCAGGTGGTAGGCCTGGGGTGGCTGGGAGTCGCCAGGGTGCCAAACGCCTATCTCGTCGTAATGGCCGCCGCACCATTTGCGGTAGACGAGCGTCCGCGCGTCCGCCCATCCCAGGGGCTCGTATTGGCACCCCCGCACCTCGGCCGCGGCCTGGCAACTCCTGACCGCTCCCTCCATCAGGCCCGGTCGCTCTACGAGGCGTAGTTCAACACCGGGTGCGGCCCGCGCGACCGGCCGGTAGCGCGTCAGCAGCGGGAAGGCCAGCACGCCCACGAAAGCGACAAGGAGTGCGCAGAAGTGTTCGCGTCGCCAGAACCGGCGCTGTTCTTGCATTACCAGCCAGAGTAACGCCGCCGAACTCAAGACAAGCGCGACCAGGCTGATGGTTACGTAGCGAGTCATGTCGCTCAAGAGCCACGCGGAGAGAAAAGGATACACCTCGACTCCAAGAAACCACCACGGCGTGGAGGATATGGAGGGGAATAGCCGGTGAGATAGCCGCACCAGCAGTGCCAGAGGCCAAAAGGACAGGAAGGGCATGGCCAATGGGACCGCCACAGCGGTAAGTAGGGGCTGGATTACCCCGCCCTGCCATCGTTCGCTCCGCCTCCATCGGCGCACCAGAAGCCCCGTCAGCCCCGCCGAGAGCAGAACGTGCGCGCCCAGGACGGTGACTGCGTACCCCTCGATTCCCAGCCAGGCCAGGAACGACGCGGGAGGGAATAGCCGATAGAGCAACCAGGACAGCATCTGCATCGCTCCCACGACCAGGAAGGGCGGGGCGAACAAGATGGCCAGCACGGTGAGCCAGCGCTTCAGAGTTGTGTTTCGCTCCATTTGGAAAACCCCCTTGATGTGTTGTGTGCCTCGGCCTGAAGAGCCGAGGCCGGGAACCTTCCTGCGCCGCCTGTTCGCGGCGGCGGACAGGCTACTCGTCGTATATGCCCATCTCGACGTAGTGCCACATCCCGTCCTTGAGGGCGTAGTCCAACCCTTCGGCTGCCAGCCGGTAGGCGAGGGAAACCTGTTTCTCGTTCACTGCGCCTATAGTAACACACAGTCTCGATTTGTGCTGGACGCATTCTTGACGCTCGCCAGCCGAATGAGCTACGGGGTCTCCTGCAATGGGACCTGCCCCGTCTCCAGGTTTAGCCACAGGTTGTCCAGCCCTTCAGGGGGGCTGGGGAGTGATTTGTAACAGGGAGACGTGGTTGGAAGCAGCCAGAGGCAGGGGCCGCGCATCTCAGGTGACCGGCACTTGTGCACTGATTTTGGTGTAATGGCACCGGGTTGCTATCAGAAGGATCGTTCTTGAGGGCAACTATGGAAGTGCCGGTCACCTTGATGCCTTTATCAGTTATTGACCTCCCGGTTTCCAGGTAAGTGTCCATGGCCCTTGCACGGCCACGACGATGCCGTCCAGTTCGACGTGGTAGCGGCCCGGCTGCACGGTACAGGTCTCCGGGTCTCCTACGTCGAAGGCCAACATGGCCCGGTACGCGGCGCCGCCTTCTTCCTCGGGGCCAGCACTGTTGTGGGCAGTCTCCAGGTCGACGTTCCGCCCGTCGGGAGCCGTCACCGAGGCCAGCCGCAGGCCAGACAGCCGGCGGGCACCCTGCTGGGATTCGTATGGATCTGAGATTAGCGTCAGCAGCGTAGTACCATTCAGGTCCTCCAGGCGGGCCTCGGTGAAGTGCAACCGATAACCCGCTATCTCCAACGGAACGTCCACGTTCCACGGCGCGCTGGCCAACCAGGGCGAGTCAGGCCCGCCCAACGTCATCGTCAACCCACTCGGCACGGTGACGTCGAAAGCCGCCGTACCGGGCAGCGTCGCCTCCACTGCCGGTGCGCGCAGCGTCAATCGGCGGGCCAATGGTTGCACTGGCTGGAAGGTGAGGGTTTCGGCATCATGCCCTGTTTCACCGGGCGGCTGCCAATACACGTCCCGGGTGAGTTCGTATCGGCGACCGCGATCGTCCTCCAGGGCCAGTTCGTGGCGACTCGTCGCCGGGTTCCACGATAGGATCCGGCTGAACGTCACACCGGGTGGCGGATCGTCCAGATCGACTGACACGGCTGTCAACCGGTCGGTCAACACAACCTCGTCCACGCGGACGGTGAGACCGTCCTGGGTCTGGCTCGCGTCTGCTGGGTGTAGCTTGACGGGGGGGAGGGTTTCTTGGCTATCTTCATCAACTCCGGGTACTGTCCAGGTAATATGCCACGGGCCACGGATGAACAGGTTGGCGCTCCAGACTCGCACTTGGATGGGGCCGGTGGGAATGGGCTGCCCTTCTCGCAGTTCCAGGCTGGTGCGCACGATGCGCGTGCGGAAGTTATAGCCGCCGGAGCCACTTTCGAAAGCCGCTGCCTCACTGTCCAGATAGACGCCCTGCAGCGCGCGGCCCGCTTGCTCCGGCACGGGGTCAACGTCAAACTGCAGCAGCGTGCGCTGAACAGGGCCATCTTGCAGGCGCATCTGCTCCTCGATCAGCCGCGCCCCGCTGATATGCACGGGGAATCCCGCTACGTCCAGAGCGATATCCAGCGGCCAGTGGTCGCCCACCTGCGGATCGTCGCCCAGGTCCACGATAAAACCTGCCTCAGCCTGGACATCGAAGCTCATTTCGTCCACCACCAGGGTCAGTCGTCGGGCCGACAGGGAGACGGGGGCGAAAGACAAGGTTCGCTCGTGTGTGGGGATGGTGGGGGTGGGGGATGGCGTAGCCTCGCCATCCGGCTGCACGCCCACGATCACGGTTTGGCTTGAGGAACCACTGCCCGGCCCGATGCGGCGTTGGTACACGTGGCCCAGGTCGTCGTGGAGCGTGGGCAACTGGTGAGGGCCGGTGTGGGGGAACAGCCAGTCGGGATCCGGCCATTGCACCTGTAGCCGCACTGCCGTCTCCCCTGGGCTATGAGCGACTGCCAACACACGGAGAGCGATGCCCTTGTGAGTGTCGCTGGCATCGGATGGAGCGTAGGGCTGCGGGAATAGTTCTGTCACCAATTCGCCGGTGGCGGGACGGAGAGTCAGCGGGACCTCCCACGCCTCGGGGGCCGCGTCGGCAGGAACCAGTGGCAGGCGTGGCAGCTCTAGCGTGACGCGGTAGACGTCGCCGGGGAGGGGGGGGAACTCTAAGGTGCTGGTTTCCAGGCGCAGGGTGCAACCCTTCAGAGGCAGTTGCCGGGTGTCCGGCAAGCGCAGGCCGGGATCGAAGTCATCATCAACGGTCGCGCCATTGGGCCACAACTGGTCCTCCAGCGGCAGGCCTTCGGTGCGGATGACGACCGTCGTGCCGTCCGGCTGGGCCAGCACCTGCTCCACGCGCAGGGTCACGCTATCCCGGGTGACCTCCGCCGGGACCGTCAGCACCCGGGTTTCCTCCAGGTCCACGAAGCCGATCCCTGGCACGTAGCCCAGCAGCCGTTGTACCTCGGCCCAGACGCGCTGGGGGCCCACAATAACCAGCGCCACAGCCACGGCGAGCAGCAGGCCAAGGGCTATCGTCGCCCAGCGGCGTTGGCCTGAAGGCTGTGCCCATCGAGCCCACCAGCGACGGAGAGGCGACGCTCCAGCAGCGTGCTGGTCGATCGGGATGGTCCCCTGGGCCAGGAGTTGACGCTCCAGGTTGGCGACGAAGGCCGCGTCTGGAGTGGCGGCGCTGAACAGCGTTGTGAGGGACCCTTCGATGCGGGGCGAATGCTCGAAACCCATGCGCTTACTCATCACTTTCCTCCCACTCGGCTTCCAGCCGGCGCAATAGCCGGTGCACGGCCATCTTGATGGCGGCCTCACTGCGGCCTACAATCCTGCCGATCTCGCCGTAGGTCAGGCCACCGGCGAAGCGGAGTCGCAGCAATTCTTGCTGTTCCTCACCCAGTTGTGCCACGAGCGCCGCCAGGCGTCGCAGCGTCTCCGCCTGCACCATGTGGGCCAGGGGGTCCGTGCCGTCGGCCGTGCCGTCGAGGGCCTCGTTCAGGGGCAGATTGGGGCGCTGCCGGCGGTAGTAATCGCTCATTTTGTGGCGGGCGATGGTGAAGAGCCAGGCAGCGAAGTTTCCCTGCTCGCGGTAGCGATGCAGCCCTTCCAGCGCCTCGGTGAAGACCTGAGCGGTCATGTCTTCGGAGTCGGCGACGTTGCCCAGCCGGCTGTAGACGTAGCGGTAGATGGCTGTCACGTAGCGCCGGTACAGAGTGGCGAAGGCGGCCGGATTACGCCGGGCGGCCTTCACCAGTGACGCATCCTTATCAGCGCTCATCGGTGCCCTGAGCTTCGCCAGCGACAGGTTATGCATAGATTCACCTTGGTCATGACCGTGGCCCAGAACCTGCTCCGTGTCCATATAGTATATCGCAGATGGGAGGGAAAGGTAACACTCAGTTTTTGCGCAAAATTCGATGGGTAGCAAACCACATCCGGTTTACGAATCTGTACAAACAGTGTATGATGTAAACTGATACGCGGGCTGGATGGCGTCCGTCTGGGTGGTCCTGCTTGAGGGCCGACCCGGTGACGGCGTAGCGGGGGGTGCTGTGACGAGTATAGGCGAACGGTTGAAAGTCGCGCGGTATGCGGCCGGCCTCAGCCAGCGGGATCTGGCAGAGGCAGCCGGGGTAAGCGCGATGGCAGTCTCGAAGTACGAGCGCGATCTGGATACGCCGAGTTCCGGCGTGCTGATCCGCCTGGCGCAGGCGCTGGACGTCAGGACCGGGTACTTCCTGCGTGCCGTCACCATCACGGTCAGCGCACCGGCTTACCGCCGCCGGCGTTCGTTGCCGCGTAAACAGGAACGCGCCATCATCGCCCAGATCCAGGAATGGCTGGAGCGGTATCTGGACGGCGAGAGCTTGTTCGGTGGACCGCCAGAGTTCGAGTTGCCTTCAACCCTCGATCGCCGTGCAACCTCCCTGGACACGGCAGAGCGGGTCGCTATCGATCTGCGCCAGGGGTGGAACCTGGGGCTGGCTCCCATTGAGAGCCTGATGGAGGTGCTGGAGGATCGCGGGATCAAGGTCGGGTTGATAGAAGGCCGCGAGGATTTCGATTCCCTCGCCTTCTGGGTGGACGACGCCATACCGGTCATCGTCGTGAAACGCGACGTGCCTGGAGATCGCCAGCGTTTCAACCTGGCCCACGAGCTGGGGCACCTGGTATTGGAGATCACCGGGGGTGCGGATGGGGAGGCCGCGGCCTATCGTTTCGCCGGAGCTTTCCTGGTGCCGGAGCCGGTGGCCCGCTTCGAGCTGGGCGACCGGCGGCGGACGCTGGGCCTCCACGAACTGCACCTGCTCAAGCATAAGTATGGTTTGAGCATGCAGGCGTGGGTCTACCGGGCCAAGGACCTGGGGATCCTCTCCGAGCCGGCCGCCGCGCGGCTCTTCCGCGAATTCCGCCAGCAGGGCTGGCGCCGCGAGGAGCCGGGGGACCAGATTCCGCCGGAGGAGCCGGGGCGCTTGAAGCGGCTGGTGCTGCGCGCCATGGCCGAGGATCTGGTCTCCAGGTCCCGGGTGGCCGAGCTGCTGAACATGCCCCTGGCGCAGTTCTACGAGAAGGAGGCCGAGCGGCATGGCGGATTCCCCGCCGCTGTGCATCGTTGACGCCAACATCCTCACAGACCTGACAGGTTTCCGAGGTAGCCTTTGGGGTAAAGGGCATTAGCGTTTGGAAAAACACCTACGACAAAAACCAGTATCCAAAACCTGTCAGGTCTTGAGTCACACCAGTGGCTGAGCAGTAACGAGAAAGCTTCAAATCACCGGCGAGCCAGGAGCTATGGATATGTCATTGAAAGTCTATCACGTCGAGGGTGTCCGCCATGATGCGGTGATCTTCGCCACCTCACCCGAGGAAGCCGCCGCGCAGGCAGTCGAGCGTGGCCTGGTAGGCAGTTGGGAGGCACCCTGCGCCGTCGAGGTGCCCCTGCCGCCCGGCTACTACCTGGCGTACGATCCGCTACTGGCGGCGGAGCAACCGGAGCTGCCATTGTCAATTGCCGCGCCGGAACCGGAAAAGCCCCACACCATCACGTCGTCCGGCGTCAAGGTCTACGACGACTGGCGAGATAACATCGTCGTGGACCCTGACGCGCCTCCCCTGGCCTGGAGAGCCGGACGGGGTGTCTTCGGGACGCACACGTCCGTCCCCGGCCGTCCTTACCTGGCCAGCGAGAACAGCGAGGATGCGCTCTCCTGGAACCTGTTTCGCACCCTGGAACGGACCGGACACCTGGACGTGGTCACCCGTGCGCTTGGGCTGGAGGACAAGTTGCAGGTGCTCTACTGGCACCGCCCTTGGGGCTCCGCCGAACCCCTGCCGGAGATCAGGGTTGCTCTCAAGCAGACGGAGCTGTGGAGAGGCTACCACGCGGAGGTCGGCGTCATCCTCAAAGGACAGCACTACCTGGTGATGGTGGAGTGCAAGCTGGGCAGGCCGGGCGCCCACGTGCGCACCTGGGAACGAGGTGGCAGCGGCCGTATCCCGCCGACCTACGAGAGGTTTCTGCGCGCTCTGCTGGCAGACGTGCAGGACTGGGAAACGACGATGCGCCGCTTCTACCAACTGCTGCGTCACCTGACCCTGGCAAACGAGTTGTGCCGGCTCGATGGGTGGCCGTTGGAGCCGCACCTGCTGGCGGTCGTGAACGCGCTCAACGTTAACCAGGACGGGACACCCCACGCCGTAGAGTTCGAGGCGTTTCGAAGCGTGCTGCGGTTGCTGCCGGAGCGGACGCACCTGCTGACGTGGCAGGAGTTGCTGACCCGCGCTGAGGCCACATTTGATCCCGGCGTCCGCCCCCTGCTGGCCCACGCCCGGCGGCTGCGATATCTGCAGCCGCCGGAGGGCCAGATCGGATAGGACCGGCGAGGAAGGGCTCAGGAGGCAACACGATGGACAAGGATAGGCTGGAAACCCTGCTTGGCGAGGCGACCGTGGATTGCTACGACGCGTACGAGGGGTTCGCGGACGTGACGTGCGCGCTGGGACAGCAACTACAGTGGTGGGCGAGCCGGTGGAGTTCGTCGGGCTTGACGAGGGGAGCAGCGACCTCTGGTGCGGTATCGTGGACGGGGACAGGCGTACCGGGTCGGCCTGGCGGAGCTGGAGTTCGTGGACCCGGAACCGGCCAGCGCGGAGTGGCTGCAAGCTTGCTGGTACTGGTTGAGTCCCGGGTGATGGCGGTGGCCTGCGAGGGAATCCGCACGCTCTTTGGAGAGACCCTGATTCGGGGCAGTCCCGATGCAAGTCTTTATTACGGGGTCTGCATAAACTTCTGGTGCAGGACCTGTGCCGGCACGCAGTGATTTGCCTACCTGCGTGCATTGTGCTACAATCTCTCTGAAGCAAGAGTCCCTCGCAGCTTATAGGAACCCGAGACTTGGCCGGGACGTGGGCGCGCCCTGGGAACAGAATCAGGCCCGCCCACCGTCAAAGCAGGGCGGGCTGTTTGTTATTTGCAATCTGGATTACCAGGGCAAGTGGACAATGGGACTACAAGTGGGGCAATTGATCACCTTCGACGATGGTACGGACGCCTACGCCGTCTTTGGCGACTCCAAGGGGCAGCGGAGGGTGTCTTCTGGTTTGTGGAGGGAGATGTGACCGACGCCGCTGACCAGCCGGCTGGCAAGCGCGTCTTCTGCCTGTACCAGGCTCTGGGCGGGATGATCCAGCAGGTCAACCCGGCCATTTTGTGGGACCACCAGCCGTTGAGTGGGACCACTGCGCCGTTTGAGATGGCCGACATTTTGCGCCGGCGAGACGCCATCGAGGACTACGTCGTTACCCAGGTGCTTCTCCCCTTCCGGGAGGAGATTGCGGCCCGGCGAGAGCACGAGACGCGGGTCAAGGAGAAGTACGGTCTGCGCTCGCTGGATTACCTGATCCAGGAATCGAACCAGAAGATCCTGGACTACCAGATGCGCCAGGCCGTAGGCCAGCAGGTGGAGCCGGAGGGAATCATCTACGAGCCGCACACGCCGGGAATCGTATCCCACTATGAAGAGCGAGCTGGCTACAAGGCCAGCCCGGGCATGCGGCGCGACGAGGAAATCGAGGCCGTGGGCATGCAGGTGACGATGGACTATGAACGCGAACACGGCTGGCACCCGGAGGACGTGTCGGGCGAGAACCATGGCTTCGACGTGCGCTCCACGCTGTACAACCCCGAGGATGCCTTTGCCGACATCCGCTACATCGAGGTCAAGGCCCGCGCCCGCTCCGGGGCGATCCGGCTTTCGGCCAACGAGTGGAAGAAGGCGCGGCATTTTGGAGAGAAATTCTGGCTTTACGTGGTGACAAATGCAGGGACCGATGTGCCGCAGCTACATCTCGTCCAGAATCCAGTGGCTCATTTCCGAATGGGGGAAGGGATCTTTGCTACAGGATTCATCATACCTCTGGAAAACTGGCTTGAGCACACCGAAAAGGAGAACTAGGATCTACGATGCTTGAGCATTGGTTGGCAATCCATAACAGAGAGAATTGCGAATATGCTTTTGCTGTCGTGGAGGTATCCGAGTCATGTGTACCCGATGATGATCTTTTGAGTTTCCTAGCGCACGAACTCCTGATTGCCCATGCTAATCCTGCAATGATAAAACATGAGTGTGAAAGCTTGCTACAGGATGCTCGTGAGCTAAACCTAGATGTAATCGAGCGCTATGTGTGTGAGCAAATCCTTGAGCTGGACTGGGCAGAGATTAAACAGAAGTTGCTAGATAGCTATCTGAGCAAAGAAATATTCCCGGATCTGCATAAAGGCGGTCTAGTTCTCAGTACACGGATTGGTAATTGGGGCGAGGCTTTGGCAGCTAAGTATTTGGTGACATTCGAGGGCTTTTGGTTTCCAATTTACAAGCTCAGATTACGCGAGAAAAAAGACTGGGCGGCAAAACTGACCGATTTGTGCCTGCTCAAGACAGATGGCCTTGATAAGCCACTGGTCTGTTACAGTGAAGTTAAAACACATTCATCTCGCTGTGACGAAAATCTTGGTATAGAGGGACATAACAGTCTGGTTGGCGACGACGCGCTTGATGACCCGGAGATACTGAGGCTAATAAAGGCGTGGCTATATGAGAATGGCGAAATCGACAAAGCGAAATTCTTCTCAGATCTGAAAGCTGGGAGAATTGAATGTGATACACGGCATGATTTGTACATCATGCACGACACAAACACTTGGAAAGAGGATATTCTAACGAATCTCGATAACAATGGCATAGATGAAAGGTTAGTGGATTTCTCTGTTCGAGTTTTCTTGATCAACAACTTGAGAGATATTATTGACAAAACTTACGGGCGCACCTGGCTAGCCGTTATAGAAGTCATAAATGAATAAATTGGAATATCTCCAAAGCCTATATCAAGACGTATCTGAACTGGTAAGCGATCCTCTGCTAGAGAACCTGTTTTCTCAAGTTAGGGCCAAAGCTATCCAGAGCGAGTTATTGCTGGAACTCCCAGAGGTCGGGTTCACCTTCGATCCTCAGCATGTATGGGATAGCTATGAGCAGATCTTTATTGACAGTGCACTTTTGCTTCGAGAGGATATAGTAGAAGCAGAACATCTAAGTAAATGGATTAGGCAATCCGCACAAGCGTTCGAGTTTTTGTCCGGATTTCTGCCTGATGAACAAAGAGAGATTCTGCTCATAAACTCGGCCCTATGTTATCAGATGGCCGGCTATCGGGCAAATGCACAATGCCTTGCTAGACAAGTGAAAGCCGGATACTTGAGCGAGACCGAAGAAGACAGCTATGATCAACAGCTAATAAGACTCCTCCTTGCTACTGTTGTTAATTTCTTGATAGGTGATATCCCCAAGTTGCAGGAGGTAGCTGATCAGGCTTTGTCCAGAATTCAAGACGCCCAAAGTATTGTATTGGAGAGTCTAGAGAACGATACTTCTGCAGTTGAGGTGTATGGTCTATTTGCGTTTGCCTATTTTCAGGACGCCATCCCTATGTGCTAATATGAGTGAGACAACTCTCCTTGAGAATTTAGGGTATAATGGAGGACATAAGGAGAGTGAACGATGTCTCGAAACGAAACAAGCATACCAGACCCCGAAGTGGTGCCT
>Ga0180431_10000716_pt1 | contig 47298 bp, 33 predicted proteins | sample SS_ome_11_FD_132459 | JGI IMG/M metagenome (GOLD analysis project Ga0180431, IMG submission 132459) | Hypersaline lake sediment archaeal communities from the Salton Sea, California, USA - SS_1_MS_1 metaG | ecosystem: Environmental > Aquatic > Non-marine Saline and Alkaline > Hypersaline >... | reverse complement strand
TCGCAGGCGATGTCCACGAATCGCTCGCACGAACCCGTTGCACCTGTAGCCTACTCAAAGGCTTCTTCCGTCGCGCGGGATTGAGTCTCGGGGCCATTAGCCGATGACTGCAAAGGTCAATAAGAGAGCCGGAGCGGGCAACCATCACCACTCCGAACGGAAGGTCCCAGACCGGGAGACGTTGGCACGAGCGAGCAACCTATGGGATTCAGGATAGGCTGGTGGAAGGGACCGTTCGGGGTCACCTGGGGTAAGAGCGGACCCCGGTTCTACATCAGCAAGGGATGCTTCGGCCTGCCGGTGTTCCTGGCCATCAGCGCGGCGCTTGCTGCGGGCCTGTTACTGGCCGCGTGGCGCACACCTCTTCCCCGTACGCCGTGCTATCGTCACTCTCCGCAACCGGCGCGACAAGCCGGGCTTGTTGCTCGCCCTTGACCATTTCGGCCAAGTCGTCGCCGCCCTGGCGACCCGTCATGTCGCGGGCAGCCGTCAGCGATCCACGGGTGCATGATGTGCCGCGGCCAGCGGACCTGGCGGGCGATTGGATGGCAGCAGGGAGCACAATGCGTAAAGAGGCAGGCCGCCGGACTGCGGACCACGGAATTGGCTTGCCAGGCCCCGAAGGCAAGATAGAATCGTCACAGCAAGCTTGGTCATGGTCGTCGGCAAGGTGACGGCGGTGTTTGACATCCGCCGGGACGACGGCACGATCGTCAAGGGGAGCCTGGGCGAGCTGAGCAATCCCATCGTGTACAACGGCGGGCAGCTCCTGCGCTCGAGGGGAAGGAGTCGGGCAACTGCCTGGCCCCCGGCCGGACGATCTACCTTGGCACCAACGGCGGCATGCTTAACAACGTCTGGGGCTGCAGCAGCAACGCGATCACGATCTACGGCAAGATCACCGGCCCGGGCATGTTGACGCAGCCCTGCTGGAACGGCGGCCGGGTGATCGTCGACAATCCCGACAACGACTACGCCGGCGGCAGAGCCCTCCAGATCGAGAGGCTCTGAACGGCCGGTGCCTGGCCCCCTTCCCGAGAATTGACCCGGGAGTCATGAGGCACAAAGGACTTCCAGTAGTTCGCGTCAATCTCGACATGCCACAATGCGGCAGGCTGTCCGGTTACCTCTGCACGGGATGACTTGCGTGCCCCCTCATTCTGTTTGCGGATGAACGCACGCGCTACACTGCTGTCTCTGACCCCTTCCCGCTTTTCGTGCCAGTTGCTATGAGAGAATCGGTTGGGGTCTGTTCGGTGGCTGGGCCGGAGGGAGGGGCGGAGCCCCGACCGGAGGGCCAGCCAGCGATGCGGCGTACCCCCCGGGCGTGCGCCAGTTCGATCCGCTGTGCGGGCGGCGGTGGTTATACTGCTCGCGCCACTCGTCCAGCACGTACCGGGCTTCCGGCAAGCTCAGGAATAGCTGCCGGTTCAGAAGCTCATCCCGCAGCCTGCCATTGAAACTCTGCACGTATCCGTTCTCCCAGGGACCGCCTTTCTGGTTCCATTCCGCCCCGGCCACCGTGGCATAGTGCGAGAGAGCCAGGACCAGGCAGAGGCCGGCCGCCACACCGCCCCATGAAATGCCGCTCACTGTCGTCTCCTTTCCTCGTGCCGCGTTGGGAGTCCCCGTAGGCCGTCAGGCCGCGTGATAGGAGCCGCCAGCTCTGAGCCGTGGGCCACCACTGTATTCCCCGTTCGACCTTCCTGCAAGGCTCTCCTGAAGAGAACTGAGCACATTTCATGCGCACCGGTGACAGAGGACATCGGCGTCCCTGACACGCTCCCGCCGCCAATGCTCTTTCTCCATCCCTCCGCCCCGGCGGGCAACACGAAGATTTTAGTTGACACAACGAAAGCCTTCGTGTAGAATCCCGCACAGGACCGAGAAGGAATGCGCGCCGACTCGTTCGACGCCTCCGCGTTCTCCGCAATACATGCGGTTGGGAAGGGAACAGTCCATGGCTGGAAGCAAGACGCCTCGTCCGACGGACGGCGAACTGGAGATCCTCCGCGTCCTCTGGCAGCGCGGGCCCTGCACCGTGCGCGACGTCCACGACAGGCTCGGGCCGCGCAAGGGCACCGCCTTCAACACCACCCTGAAGCTCATGCAGATCATGCACGGTAAGGGCCTTGCGAAGCGGCAGGACTCCCGGCGGCCGCACGTCTATCGCCCGGCCGTGCCGGAGGAGCAGATGCAGAAGCGCCTGCTGTCGGACTTCCTGGAGCGCGCCTTCGGGGGCTCCGCCCGCAAGCTGGTGGCCGCGCTCACGGCGACGGACATCTCCGATGAGGAGTTGGCCGAGATACGGCGGCTCCTCGACGACCCCGAGGAGAACGGGCAATGAACGCCGCGATTGCCGGGCTGCCGTCGGACCCCTGGGCACAGCGCGTGGGCTGGGCCCTGGTCCATTTCCTGTGGCAGGGCGCCGCCGTGGCGCTGATGCTGGCCGTTGCGCTGCGCCTGATGCGCCGCGCCTCGCCGCAGTTGCGCTGGGCGGCCGCCTGCGCGGCGCTGGCCCTGATGGCCGCGCTGCCGGTGGCCACGGCGCTGCTGGTCAGCATCCGGCCCGTCTCGACGCGGGCTGCCATCGAATCCGCGCAGGTCCTCCCGGCCCCCCTCGAAGGGGAGATCGGCCGGGCCGCGACAGGCGCGCCCCTCACCCCGTCCCTCTCCCCGAGGGAGAGGGGGACGCCTTGGGCTGCCCCGCTCCAGGCGACGCCCTGGCGGGAGCGCGTCCGGGCGGCCGTCGAGCCGTACCTGCCCTGGGCAGTGCTCGCGTGGCTGGCCGGCGTGGTCGCGCTGACCGTCTGGCACCTGGGCGGCTGGTGGCACCTGGCTCGCAGCAAGCGCCGCGACACGTCGCCCGCCGGCGGCGCCGTCGCCGGGATCTTCGAGCGGCTCGTCGCCCGGCTGCGCGTGAGCCGGCCGGTCCGGCTGCTGGAGTCCGCGCGGGTCGCCGTGCCCGTCGTGATCGGCTGGCTCCGCCCGGTCATACTGCTGCCTGCGAGCGCGGTCACCGGCCTGACCCCCGCCCAGCTTGAGGCCGTCCTCGCGCACGAGCTGGCGCACGTCCGGCGGCACGACTGCCTGGTGCGGATGCTCCAGGCGGCGGTCGAGACGCTGCTTTTCTACCATCCGGCCGTCTGGTGGGTCTCGGGGCGAATCCGGCAGGAGAGCGAGGAGTGCTGCGACGAGGTGGCGGTCGGCGTCTGCGGGGACCGGCACGGCTACGCGGAGGCGCTGGTGCAGTGCGCGGAGGCCGGGCGGGAGCGGGCGCGGCTGGCGGCGATGGCCGGCGGCGGCAACATGCTGTCCCGCATCCGCCGCATTGTGGGGATGGAGCAGCGCACGGAGGGCTTCTCCTCGCGGTGGTTCTCAGGGGTAGTGGTCACCGCCATCGTGGCGCTGCTCCTGGCGGGCGCATGCGTCCACGTCCGCGCGTCGGGGACGAGCGCCCAGCCCGGCGCGTGGGCCGCTACGGATGAGGACCTGCCGTACGAGGACCTGAAGAAGGTCTGCACCGAGGAGGCGCTGCAACTGGCCCAGACGGGTGGCGACGGGAAGTCCCTCGAGGAGGCCGTGCGCCGCGCCCTGGCCTTCGACCAGGACGAGCTGACGCGGCTCCAACTCTACGTCTACCTCGGCGACGCCATTTGGAGACAGACGGAGAAGTACACCCCCGAGGTCTGGGGCCCGCAGCGGCGGAAGGCAGCCGAGGCCTACCTCACGGGCCTGGCCGATGTCCTGCAACATGACCTGCCGGCCGAAGCGCCCGATCTGCCCGCCGTGGGCGTCTACAACGTGGATGGGCCTCCCGAGGTCGTTCAGAAGTACCGGCAGCAGCACGCGGAGGAGATGGCCGCCCGGAAAGAGGCCGAACGCATCCGGGAGCTGGTGCACTTCCGCCAGACCCTGACGGGCCAGGTCGTGCAGATGTACGCGCGGGAGCCGGACGCGTTCGAGGAGCTTTTCCGTCTGGCCAGCGCCTACCTCGAGAGCGCGGAAGCCGCGCAGGCGCTGGTTGAGGGGGCGAAGGCCTATCGCGCGGACCCGGCCGCCCCGCGCCCCGTCCTCGGGGCGGAGCCCTGGGGCGAGGCGGTGGAGGGCGTGCAGGTGAGGCTGCGGGCGGACAGGAAGGCGTGGGGCCCCCGGGAAGAGCCGACCTTCTCGGTGGACGTGCGGAACGTGGATAGCGCCGGTTTGCACGGCATGGTACCGGCCGGCGTCGAGATAGACTTCGACGGCGCACGATACGGCTGGTGGCCCGGGGATGCGCTGCTGCTACTCGATGACTTCGGACCGGGCCGGGAGCATCTTGGAGTCTATCGGATCGTCCTTGACGGCTCCTGGCAGGACCCAAGGGACTTCACCACTCCAAGTCTCCGACCAGGCAAGCACGCGGTCAGTGTTATCGTTCGCTCGTCCCTTCGCCCGGACGACCCACGCAGTCCTTTCGTCGCCGTCAGCAATCCGGTCGAGATCGAGGTCCTGCCCGCGGGCGAGGGAGCAACTCTGAGCGTCGAGGACATCTGCAAGGGGATGGAGGCGCAGAGCGCGAAGATCGCTGACATCGAGGTGCATTTCGACTGGATTCACGGCCGCCTGGAGGAGCAGGATGACGGGGCGCTACGGTTCGTGCCCTGCTGGATCGAGGACAAGGGCGAGGGTGAGGTAACCGAAGGCGAGTTCGGCTTCCTGGACTGCGTATGGAAGGAGAAGGGACAGAAGGCATTCCTGGAGCGCAATATCGTCCAGCCCATGCCGGACCCGTCCGGCGGGGAGAGCCGTATTGCTCGGAGCCTGGCTCGGTTCGCGTGGAACGGAAAGCAAGGGCGGACGTTCTCGCACAGTGAAGGGGTGGACTACAGTCAAGGCTGGATCTCCGGCGAGCCGAACGGTAACCTGCTGGTGCAATGGCGGATGCCGTTCCTGTTCACGGATCGCATGTGGCGCGAGCAGGGCGAGACGCTCGCCGAGCTATTCCGACGGAAGGGGGCCGAAGTCCTCTCGCTGGACGAGGAGATTGACGGGAGGCGTTGCGCGCTCGTGCTCGTACGCGGCCACTTCGCCGAGGGGATAGACGAGCGGTACTGGCTGGACGTGGAGAGGGGATTCAGCCTTGTGCGGTTCGAGAGGCAGGACGGCCTCGGGCGGACGGTCTGGACGCTGCAGGACATCGTCCTGCGCGAGGCGGCGCCGGGCGTCTGGTATCCCGTGCAGGGCTTCACCTGCGATCCCCACAAGGGAGGCGCTGCGCGATACTCGGCCCGTCTGGTCAAGGTGAACCAGGGGCTGCCGGACTCCGACTTCACCATCGAGTTTCCCCCCGGCACGAGCGTAACTGACAGGCGGGAGCGGTTGGGGGGCGCTGAGGAGCCGGGACGCAGCGGCCCGGCCGACGTGGCCGCGCGGTTCCTGAAGGCGCTTGGCGAGGGCGAGGTGGAGAAGGCTCTGGGGCAGGCCCAACCGGGACTGATCAGGGACCCGGACAGCCTGCCGGATGTGGTGAAGCAATTCGACTTCTCCGGCGCGGCGGTGACCGAAGCATGGGCGGCCCGGGAGGACGCATGTGCGGTTACCGGGCCCTTTGCTGCTCCGGGCGGCAGGGTCGCTTTGGGCCTGGGCCTGAGGAAGTACGGCGACCGCTGGCTGGTGCGTGACATGGACTGGCTTCCTGACGAGAAGGAACGCTCGGCTTGGTTTGAGAAGTTCCACCGTTCCTACCCCGACGCGAAGAAGATCGAGGTACGGTCAGACACGGGCAAGACTCTCGCGTTCGGCCCGGTGATCGAGCTTGATGTGCCAGACCTTGGGCTTCTGGATCTGGACCGCGGCGAGATGATGAGACCGCCAGCCCATCTGGATGGGGCCGATGGCGAGGCGATGGTGGAGTGGACCCGCGAGACTGGGGCTGATCTCGCAGCGGCAACGGAACCGATGGACGGGTGGCGCGGGCTGGTCGGATACGACATGGCCACGGGGCCAGTCAGCACGGCCGAGACCTGGGACCAGGTCACTGCCAACCACGTGGCAGAGCTGACCGGGCGACTGCGGGAAGCTACGCCCGCGTGGATGCCCCGGCGCACGGGCAGCCTGCCGGTCGTTGCCGGAAGTGCGTACGCGTTCAAGACCCGCGAAGGCGGGATGGGCATCCTCCAGATCGTAGGCTTCACCGAGGACCCCAAGGGCGTCCGTATCCGCTACAAGATGGTGCAGCGGGCGGAAGAGGCGCCGGCGCAGGACGCCCGGGCGCCTTCGCCGGGCGTCACGACGAGGGGCCCCCGGTGGGTCACCTCGGACGCGCCCATTGAGGACAGCCAGTGTGCGCTCGCGTTCGACGGCGTCAGCCGCTTCGTCGAAGTCTCGGACAGCCCCTCACTGGACCTGACCGGTCCGTTCACGCTCGAAGCCTGGATCAACTTCGAGGTGGGGGGCGACACCAACCCGCGGATCATTTCGAAAGGGTGGGAGTCACGAGGGGGCTACGAACTCGCCGTGTATGGCACGGGCGAAGAGCGCCGGCTTGCGTTCCTGGCCACCGGAGGTGAGCTCGGTCGCAGGTATTCGAACGCGCTGCTGCGCGCGGGCGAGTGGTGCCACGTCGCGGCGACTTTCGACGGCATCTCGGTCAGCCTGTACGTGAACGGCGAACGGGACATCTCCCGCAACGTCACGGGCGGCGTGACACCCCTCAGCGTTCCGATGAATGACTTCCCCCTGAACATCGGGCGCAACTCGGGGACGGCCAGGGAGATGCTCAAGGGGGTCATAGACGAGGTGCGCATCTGGGACGCCGCGCGAAGCGCGGAGGCGATCCGCCGCGACATGAGGAACCGCCTAACGGGGAACGAGGCGGGGTTGGTCGCGTACTGGCGATTCGAGGAAGGCGAGGCAGAGAGCGTGCATGATGGCACACCCAACGAGAACGACGGCCGGCTGTCCACGGCTTCGGACCGACGGACGGCGCCGCGTGCCATGTGGTACCGCTGAGCGTCCAACCTATAGTCGCTCGTGTGCAGTTGCCGGCTTCCAGATGTTTGTCCGCGCGGAGGCCGGCGCAAACCCGCCGGGGAGGGAGGCTGACGGGGCCTCGTTGTTTGCTGCTGGTTGCTTGTTGTTAGTTCCCCTTTGCCTTCCGTTCCGTTCACGTCGTGTTCGTCGTGGTGGATGCGGTCGTTCTGCGCCGGCGGAGACTGGAACGCACCGGCCGGTTTCGATTAGCATACCTGCCAGACGGCCGGGATGCCCCGCCAGTACAGGGAAGACGCTTCCATCACGACAGGGCGCGCAGTGCAGGTGAAGCCGGAAGGAGACCGTCCGCAGGGCACGCGGCTGGGCCTCAGGGCCTTCCTCGCGTTCACGACTGTGGCGTGGGCCAGCGCCGCTCTCGGTACGCTGCTGTGCGGGGCGGTCTCGTTCGCGGCAGCCTCGGAGGCCCCGGAACCGGCGGGCGTTGTCCTGAAAGCCGTTGACCCGCTGACGACGGTTTACGCGGACAAGGGGTTCCTGGAGGTGTCCGCATCGGGGGGCGCGTTCAGGCGCTTCGACGAGGTGAATGGCCTGGGCGCGATCCGGCTGGTCGGGCCGCGCAACGGCGTCTGCTCCGCGCAGGTCGTCGCCCGGGCGTCACGGCCGGGCGAGGTCCGCGCCGGGGTGTCGGCCCTGCGATCGGCCGGGGGAGCGATCCCGAACGACGCGGTGCGCGTCCGCTACGCCCACGACGTCGGCCCGAAGAAGGACATACTGGTGTTTGCCGACACGCCGGGCCATCCCTGCCAGTTCTTCGCACGGGCGTATCATTACAGGTCCTACCACGACGTGCTCCTGCCGGCGCCGCCGGACGACGGCCCGTTCGTGCCCGTGTGGGTCACCGTGTCCGTCCCCGCGAACGCGGCGCCGGGCCAGTATCGCGGGACGTTCAGGGCGGGGGGTAGGGAGCTGCCGGTTGAGCTGACGGTGTGCGACTGGGCCTGCCCCGGCCTTCAGCAGTTCGCCACCTACGTGAGCCTGCTCCAGTCGCCGGAGTCTCTGGCGGCTTACTACGGCGTTGCGGCCTGGTCCGACGAGCACCTGGCGCTGATCGGCGAGTCGTTCGGGCTGATGGGGCAGTTGGGCAACAGGTCGGTCTGCGTTCCCGTGCTGCACGGGACGCACCTGGGCAACGACGGCGGAATGGTCCGGTTCAGCAGGTCGGGCGACGCGTACGAGCTGGACTTCGCGATTGCTGAGAAGTACCTGGACCTCTACAGAGAGCACGTCGGCGCGCCGGGCAACATCGTCCTGTACGTCTGGGATGCGACCAGCACGCGGGGCAGGCGCGCTGCCGACACCGTCACGGTATCGCAGAGGGCCGACGGGAAGGCGGCGGAACTCGAAGTCCCCGCGTGGGGCAGGCCGGGCAGCGAGGCGGTCTGGGGGCCGCTCATGGACGGCTTCCGCACCGTCGTGGAGCAGAGGGGATGGGACAGGGCGACCGTTCAGCTCGGCCTGGCGGGCGATCAGCGTCCGCCCGCGCGCGTCGTGGACTTCTTCGGCCAGATCGCGCCCTGGGCGACGTGGGCGATATTCACGCACGGTCACAGCGACCCGGACCAGGTCAGCGGCCGTCTGCTTGTGGACGGCATGGAGATCGGCGTGTACGAGACCGTGTACGTTCCCATGACAGGCCACGACGGCTACGGCAATCTGCTGTCCCGGTCCGGTGGGCTGCTGGGGGGCTGGGACTGCGACTACCTTCGCCTGTCCAGCGCCAGGGAGTACATGAGCGAATACGCGCCGCTTTCCCAGTGGCGATGGCTCGCCGAAGCGGCGGTCGCGCGGGGACCGGCCCCGGACCACCACAGGCGCAATTTCGCCTCCAGCGGCCTGTGCCGGATGGGCGCGGACTACTGGGACATTCCCTCGGTCGAAGAGGACGGGAGCTGGTACTACGGCGGGCGGCGCCTGATAATGAGATCGTTCGCGCAACATTGGCCCGTCGTGTACCGTCCCTACTCGCCGAAGGCGATCCTCGGGCCGGGACCGACGGGGCCGGTGGCCACGGCGCGCTCCGAGATGCTGCGGGAGGGCATCCAGGAGTGCGAGGCGCGGATCGCCATAGAGAAGGCCCTCGCGCGCGGCGGCGTTCCGCCCGACCTGGAGAGACGGTGCCGCGACCTGCTGACAGAGCGGATCGAGGTGCGCTTCAAGGAGGGCACGTGGGGGGACGTGCCTTACCAAGCGCCCAACCCCGAGCGAGAGGTGTACACCCGCCTCTGGGGGATAGCGCCGAACTGGCAGGACCTGACTGCCCGGCTCTTCGACCTCGCGGGCGAAGTAGCGGGGGCGGGCAGCCCCTCAGGCATGGCGAAGCATGAATAGCCGTCCGGAACGCCCGGCCCGCGCGGCGTGGCGGAAGGATAGTTGATAGTTGCTTGTTGCTTGTTGTTGGCTCCCCCTTGCCGTTCCTTCTGCTCACGTCGTGTTCGTCGTGTCGTTGTGGTGAATGGAGTCGCCGTCGGCGGAGACTGGACCGCGGGCGGCGGTTTCCTTTACCATACCCGGGACGAGAGCGATGGCACCCGCCATTGCCGGGAAGATACATACGTCGAGAAGCGGTGCGCAGAATGCAGATGGACTCAGGTGAGGAACGTTCGCACCGAAGGCGGCTGGGGCGCAGGGCCTTCCTGGCGTCCACCGCCGCGGCGGGGGCGGGCGCGGTCCTGAGGCCCGGCCCGAAGGGCACGGCTTTCGGCCTCAGCCTGTTCGGCGGGGACGAGCTGAACGTGGCCATCATCGGCACGGGCGCGCAGGGCATGGTGCTGCTGCGCGATGCGCTGAAGGTCCCCGGCATCCGCTTCAAGGCCGTCTGCGACATCTGGGATTACAGCCAGAGGTACGCCTCCGGCGTCATCCGGAAGTCCGACCAAGACCCGCCGAACATCTACGTGGACTGCCGCGAGATGCTGGCGTCGGAGGGCGACCTGGACGCGGCCATCGTCGCCACGCCGGACTGGGTCCACGCCGAGCAGGCGGTCGCGTGCCTGGAGGCCGGGCTGCACGTCTACTGCGAGAAGGAGATGTCGAACACGCTCGAGGGCGCGCGCCGGATCGCCGAGGCGGCGGCCCGGAGCAAGAAGGTGGTCCAGGTGGGCCACCAGCGCCGCAGCAACCCCTTCTACGTCCACGCCCGCCAGGTCATCGAGAAGGACAAGGCGCTCGGGCGCATCACGAACTGCTACGGCCAGTGGAACCGCGCCGTGCAGCCGAAGGCGACCGTGCCCGACAAGCTGGCGATGCCCGCCGACGTGCTGGAGGAGTACGGCTACGGCACGATGGACCGCTTCCGCAACTGGCGCTGGTACAGGAAGTTCTCCGGCGGGCCGATCGCCGACCTGGGGTCGCACCAGGTGGACGTCTTCAACTGGTTTCTCGGCGCGCCGCCCGCGCGGGTCGTGGCAAGCGGCGGCCGGGACTACTACGAGGACGACCGGGAATGGTACGACAGCATCATGGCGATATACGACTACGAGACCGCCGCCGGGCCCGTCCGCGCGTTCTACCAGGTCCTCAACACGACGAGCTTCGGCGGCTACTACGAGGCATTCATGGGCGACCGGGGCACGATCAACATCTCGGAGAACATCAGCCGGTGCTTCTACGTGCCGGAGCCGACGAAGGAGCCGCCCGAATGGGTTGACAAGGCCGACCGGGTCGAGAAGGAGGGCGCCAGCGCCATCCAGCTTATCGGCGAATCGCGCAAGGAAGGCGAAGAGCAGAAAGAGGACCTGGCGCCCGCCTACGAGAAGCCCATCCACCAGTTCCACCTGGAGAACTTCTTCGACGCCGTCCGCCGCGGCACGCCGCTGACCTGCCCGCCCGAGGTGGGCTACGAGACCGCGGTCAGCGTCCTGCGCGTCAACGAGGCGATCGAGAAGAACGCCCGGATAACCTTCGAGGCCCGGGACTTCCAGGTCTGACGCACCGGCCCCCGGACCCGTGCAACTGAAGCGGAGGCCAGACGCGTGACATGAGAGGTGCCTTCGGCCCAGGTGAGAGCACACTGACGCCGCTCAAGCGCGGCATCGGTGCCGGGAACCCCATCGTCTACCAATCGCTGGGCGTCTGCTCGGCGCTCGCCGTCAGCAACCAGTTGGACAAGGCGCTCGTGATGTCCGCGTCCCTGATGTTCGTGGCGACGCTGAGCTGCACGTTCATATCGCTGCTTCGCCACTGGACGCCGCGCCGCGTGCGCATGATCACGCAGATGCTCGTCATCGCCACGCTGGTGATCCTGGTGGACCTGTACCTGCGGAGCCACTGGATCACGATGCGCGATGCGCTCGGGCCGTACGTGGAGCTGATCATCACGAACTGCCTGATAATGGGGCGCTGCGAGGCGTACGCGTCGCGCGAAGGCCCGTTGAAGTCGGCCCTGGACGGGCTCGGCAGCGCCGCCGGCTACGGCCTGATCCTCTGCGCCGTCGCCCTCGTCCGCGAGCCGATGGGGAACGGCACGCTGCTGGGCCACGCGATCTTCCCGGAGGGATTCATGCCGGCGCGCATGGTCGCCATGGCGCCGGGGGCGTTCCTCACGATGGGGCTGGTCGTCTGGGTCGTCCGGGGGCTCTGGCCCAAGGTGGAGGCCGAGACCGTTCCGATCACACGGTAGGGGAAGGCGATGGGAGAGCCACAGGTCACGCACGCGGCCGTCATCTTCGTGGCGGCGATCATCACGAACAACATCCTTCTGTCGGACTTCCTCGGGCTCTGCTCGTTCGTCGCCGTCTCGAAGACGATGCGCACCAGCTTCGGGCTGGGCATGGCCGTGGTATTCGTGATGAGCTGCACGACGCCGCTCAACTACGCCATCTATCACGGCGTCCTCGCCGCGAACGCGCCGCTCCTGGCCGCCGACCTGACGCACCTGAAGCTGGTCGTGTTCATCATGGTCATCGCCGGCTTCGTGCAGTTCCTGGAGATGCTCATCGAGCGGTTCAGCCCCGTGCTCTACCACAACCTGGGCATCTTCCTGCCGCTGATAACGGTCAACTGCGCCATACTCGGCGCGAGCCTTTTCATGCTGGAGCGCGGCTACCCCTTCGCGCAGACCGTGGCCTACGGCGTGGGCTCCGGCCTCGGCTGGGCGCTGGCGATATGCCTGCTGGCCGGCATCCGGCAGCGGCTCCAGCACGCGGACATACCCGCGCCGCTTCGCGGCCTGGGGATCACGATGATCGTCACGGGCCTTATCGCCATCGCCTTCCTGGGTTTCTCGGGCCTGGCGCGCATCCAATGAGAACGCACGAGCATCGCCATGATTGAGATGATCCCCTACTCGGCCCTGACGCTCTCGGCGCTGGGCGGCCTGTTCGCCACGATGCTGCTCATCGCGGACCGCTTCCTGGCCAACTACGGCCCGTGCCGGATCGACGTGAACGGGGAGCGGTCGGTGACGGTCGAGGGCGGCTGCACGGTCCTGGACGCGCTGTATTCGAACGAGGTCTTCATTCCGTCCGGGTGCGGAGGCCAGGGCACGTGCGGGCACTGCAAGGTGACGCTTCTGTCCGGCGGGGGGCCGGTCCTGCCGACCGAGCTGCCGCTGCTGAGCGAGCAGGAGATCGCCGCCGGCGTGCGGCTCGCCTGCCAGGTGAAGGTCAAGCAGGACGTGGAGCTGCGCGTCAGGGAGGAATACTTCAGCATCCAGCGCTTCACGGCGGAGGTGGCCGCCGCGCGTATGCTGACGCACGACACGCGGGAGGTGCGCCTACGGCTGGTCGAGCCGCCGATCATTGACTTCCGGCCCGGGCAGTACGTGCAGGTCGAGGTCCCAGTCAAGGGCGAGTCCGTGCACCGGGCCTACTCGATCAGCAGCGCGCCGGAGCAGGCGGGCGAGATCGGGCTCATCGTGCGGCTCGTCCCGGGGGGCGCCGGCTCGACCTACCTGCACCGCGTGCGGGCGGGGGACCGGGTGAGCTTCACGGGACCTTACGGCGAGTTCGTCCTCTCCGAGCACCCGGAGACCGAAGTCGTCTGCGTGGCGGGCGGCTGTGGCATCGCCCCGATCAAGTGCATCCTCGAATACGTCTGCCGGCGGTGGCCGGCGCGCCCGTGCCGCCTGTTTTTCGGCGTCCGGGCGGCCCGCGACCTGCTGTGCATGGACGAGTTCCGCCGTCTCGCTCGGGAGCACCCCGCCTTCGCCGTGCACTGCGCGCTGTCGGCGCCGGAGCCGGGCGACGAATGGGACGGCGAGACGGGGCTGATCCACCTGAGCGTCGAGAGGCACCTGGCGCCCGGCCCGCCGCGCCAGGCGTTCCTCTGCGGGCCGGAGCCGATGGTGAGGGCGACCGAGGAAGTGCTGCGGGCCAGGGACGTGCCGGACGCGATGATCTACTACGACAACTGGTGAGCCCGATCGGGGGTGGGGAAGATGGCTGCTCTGGGCACGATGCTGGGCCGTGCGGGCAGGTCCCTGGGGGACCTGGCCTTCGCCGGCGGCGACCTGCCCGCCCCCGCGCAGCACCTGCCGTCGGGGCGGGAACTGCGGCGTTACATGGTGACCTGCACGGTCGCCGTCCTGCCGGCGTTCTTCCTGGCGCTGGTGTACCTGGGGGACCGCGTCCTGCTGACGTTTGCCGTCGCGTTCGCGGCCGGACGCGCCGTCGAGCTGGCGACGGCGGCCCTTCGCAGGAGGCGCAGCCGGGGCGGCTCGCTCACAATCGCCCTGCTGCTGGCCCTCGTCCTGCCGGCGGGGACGCCCTGGTGGCTCGTACTGCCGGGCGCGGCGTTCGGCGTGTTCTTCGGCAAGGAGGTCTTCGGGGGGACGGGGCACAACGTGTTCAATCCCGTCCTGATTGGCCAGGCGTTCCTGGTGGTCAGCTTCCCGGACGTCGTGACGGGCGGGTCCTTCGCCGCGATGAGCGAGGGGGCGACGGCGCGGCTGTTCGGCGTCGCGCTCACCGGCGGCGAAGCATGCGTGGGCGCGATTCTGCTGGCGGGCGCCGCGCTGTTGATTGCCCGCGCGGTTGACTGGCGGATCACCGTCTCCGTGCTGGCGTCGGCGACCGCTTCGGTGCTGGCCCTGCGCGCGCTCGGGCTGGGCGACTTGCCGCAGCCCCACGCGTTCTTACTGAGCGGCGGGTTCCTGATGGGCGCGTGCGTTCTCGCTGGCGACCCGGCCACGTCGCCGGGCGTCCGCGGCGGACGCTGGGCGTACGGCGCCCTGGTGGGGCTGATCGCAGCGGTTGTCTGCGGGTTCACGGCCAACGCGGAGTTCATGATGTACGCCGTCCTGCTGGGTAACCTGGCGGCCCCGACGATTGACGCGGCGGCCCTGGCCGTGCGAGAGGGGAGGGCGGCCGCGTGAGGCAGAGGATATACACCGTCGCGTTCACGGCCGTGCTGAGCGGGCTCTGCGGCATGGCGATCGCCGCAGCGAAGACGGCCTGGGGACCGATGATCGAGGCCCTGGAGGCGTTCGAGAGGCAGCAGGCCATCCTGGCGGTTCTCGGCGCCGTCGAGCCTGGCCGGGTGAGTCCCGCACGTATGGGTGCCACCTTCGCGCGATGGGTGATCGTCGGCGGGTCCGAGGAGGTGCCGATCTACGAGGGGCGCGGGCCGGACGACGAGCGGCTCGGCCTGGCCTTCGAAGTCAACGGCAAGGGGCGCAACGGCGACGTGTTCGGCGTCATGGCGCTCCAGCCCGACGCGAAGACCATCAAGGGCCTGTGGTTCTACCGGCACAGGGAGACGCCAGGCTATGGCGGCAAGATCGGCACGCCGTGGTTCTCGGACATGTTCGTCGGCAAGCCCATCGTGGGACCGGACGGCACGCCGGGCTTCACGGTGAGCCTGCGCAGCCGGAACCCCAGGAGCGTTGACGCCATAACGGGGGCGACGCAGACGAGCTACAACGTCGTGGACGTCATCAATAGGCGCATCCGCGAGTTCCTTGCGGGAGGGCGGCGCGTAGAGGGAATCACGGTCGAACTGCCGCAGAACGTCGCCTCCGACCTGGGGCTGGGCATCAACGTGCCGGACCTGGTCAGGCCGACGGGCAAGCCGCGTGCGCCGCTGATGGCGCCGCCCGGCACGCGCAACGTCGCCCTCGGCCGGCCCGTCAGCGCCAGCGACGAGCCGCCCGTCATAGGCGACCTGGAGCAGGTGACCGACGGCGTCAAGGAGGCCGGCTTCGGGAACTACGTCGAGCTCATGGACGGCCTCCAGTGGGTCCAGATCGACCTGGGGGGGCCGACGGAGATCTTCGCCGTCGCCTTCTGGCACGAGCACGACGAGCCGAGGGTCTACTACGACGTCATCGTGCAGGCGGCCGACGACGCCGAGTTCACACGCAACTTGCGAACGCTGTTCAGCAACGACCGGGACGGCTCGGCCGGGCTCGGCGCTGGCGCGGACATGCACTACGTGGACACCTACGAGGGCAAAGTCGTCACGGTGGGGGGCGAAGTCGCGCGATACGTCAGGCTCTACAGCGGCAACAACCACGCCGAAGAGGTGAACCGTTACACGGAGGTCGAGGTCTACGGGAGGCCCACGGGCGGATAGCGGGCGGCGCGCCGGGCTTGACGCTGCGCGCGCGGCGGCGTAACCTGCTTGCGATGCGAGAAATGACAGTCCCTGTGAGGAGATGAACGTGAAGGGCGCCAGGTACGTGATCCCCGTGCTGATAGCCGTGGTCGTTGTCCTGGTCTGGGCGGCGACCCACCGCGGCGAGCCCGCCGGGCCGGCGCAGCAAGAGCAGCCGCAGGCCGTGGCGGCGGGACCGCCGGAAGGGGAGGCCGGGCTCTCGCCCGTCGAGCTCGATCTGCCGGAGCCCATGTTCACCGGCACGCCCAAGCCCATCAACGTGCAGAACGTGGAGAAGCCCAGGGGCAAGCCGCGCCCGCCGTTCCTCGCCCCCGCGGGAACCGTCAACCTGGCCGCCGGCAAGCCGGTGTCCAGCAGCGACCCGTACCCCGTCATCGGGGAGCTGGAGCTGATAACCGACGGCGACAAGGAAGCGACGTTCGGCACGTTCGTGGAACTCGGGCCAGGCCGGCAGTGGGCACAGATCGACCTTGAGCAGCGGTGCACGATATACGCCGTCGTCGTCTGGCACTACCACGCCGAGCCGCGCGTCTATTCCGACGTGATCGTGCAGGTCGGCGACGACCCGGACTTCGCGGTCGCGGGCGGCACGACGGCCTTCAACAACGACCACGACAACTCCTCGGGGATGGGCGTCGGCGAGGACCTGGGCTACGTGGAGACGTTCGAGGGGAAGCTGGTGGACTGCGGCGGCGCCGAGGGCAGGTACGTGCGGCTCTACAGCAGCGGCAACTCGGCCAACGAGATGAACCATTACACCGAGGTGGAGGTTTACGGACAGCCGCCGTTATGAGACGGCCGTCGATGGAATCGGCGCCGATGCAGACTGACGATAACACGGGAGCATAGGCATGCTCAGACATTACGTGTTTGCCGGCCTCATGGGGTTTCTGCTCTCCGTCGCGGGGAGCAGGACCGGATCGGGGCAGCAGCCGCCCGGCGAGGGGCTCGGTGTGCCGGGCAAATGGATCAGCCAGCATCTTGACAGCGAATACGACGCCCTGGCCTGGGGCTGCCGGCTCAAGCACTGCTCGCACGTCTATTACGAGAGCATCCAAGGCTGGAAGGACAATCCTGTCGCCAACGACATGGTGACACGGTTCACGGCCTGGTTTGACAGGGACGGCAAGCGCATACTGGCGGACTGGCGCGCCGGGACCGTCCAGCCGGAAGACAGGCAGTATCTGCCCCTGGTCAAGACCGTGTTCTGGGACACCACGGCCATGACGCCGGCAGAGCGGCGCGGGCTCAAGCTGGGGACCTATTTCCGCTTCAACCGTTTCCCCGAACCCGCCTCGCCTGAGGATGAGGAATACCAGGCCGTGCTGGAAAAGGGGCTGGCGGTGCTGCACAAGATCTACAACCGCCGGCCGCTGACGCCCGAGGACAGGTCGGACTTCCACGAGTGGCTGCTCGCGTACTACTGCAACTACTACATCGGCGGCGTGGATCCCGCCAGCCTGCCGGCGGACTCGTGGAAGACCTTCGCGCGGAACATGCTCGGCAGCACACAGCGCACCGGGAAGAGGTTCCGCGGGCTCTACAGCCCCGGCGACGAAGTCTACAACTTCCGCATCATCGATTCGGAGAGCATCTGGGGTATGCCCTCCTTCGACCTGAACGGGGACGTCACCGACAACTGCTGGCACCTGAAGCCGGAAAGGCTGGACGACATCATCGCCACCTACAGAGCCTTCGCGGAGGAGTATTACGAGCCGGCAGACGAGTACCCGATAGTGAAGCCCAGGGATTGGCCGTCGGACACGCGGGACACGGAGCGCGATTCCACCTTCCACAACTACCTTGCCCGCCAGCGCAAGCCCGTCATCCTGGGGAAATGGTTTGCCAACCGGGACGAGGCCAACTGCCGGATGGTGCTGTTCATGTACCTCCACTACCGCGCCTTCGGCGACAAGCTCAACTTCCTGTTCCCCGAACCGGGCTACCAGTCCCTGGTGGAGAAGAACCATCTCATCTTCACGATGGACGACCAGATGAGAGCCCGTATGATCCTCTGGAACTCCGTACCGTACGTGCCTTTCCTGCCGGAAGTGTCCATCGGCAACGTTGCGCCGCTCGGGGGCAAACTGAACCGCGTGTACCTGGTTAACCAGGACGGGGCCTTCCTCTGCGACCTGGACTACGACGGGAACGGGCAGCCACGGGAGGGCGACAGTTGGGATATGCTGTTGACGGAGATGCTCGGCTTCGACGCCAACCTGGTCAACTGCTTCCGGACGGGTTTCTCGCCTGACTCCGCACCGGCTATCGTGCCCTGGGGCGAGTCCGTCTCGCAGTTCGGCAAGGGCCTCGAACTTAGCTCCGCTAACGGACACAACAACAAGAGCTACAACCGGTACAGCGGCCTCTACGACGTCATCGGAGAGCTGATCAGCGTTGACGCAGACGAACACACCATCACGGTGTTGCGGGAGGAGTTCGACGAGAGAGACTACCCGAACTACCTGACCGTGAAGAGGTTCGATCTCCTGCCGGTTTTGCCCCACGTGAAGCTCTTCGACCGCTTCAAGGCGGAAGGCAACTCCCGCGAGGCGCGCACGTGGGTCTTCAAGGTCAACCAGGGCGTGTTCACGTTCGTCAACGGCAGGGAAGTCAGGGACGAGAGCGGCTTCAGGAAGGGCGACGTGGTCTCGGTGATGACCAGGGACGGGATGGAATACCCCTATGTCATCCGCGCCATCCGCTTCAACTTCGCCCCGACGATAGATCCCGTTGCGGACGTCAGCCTACCCGTTGACTCCGAGCCACGGACCGTGAAGCTGACCGGGATCGACGACAACAACCAGGTGTGCGAGCAGTCCATCACGGTCGGCGCGCGGAGCCTGGCTCCCGGGGTCGTCGCGCCGCCGGAGGTGAGATACCGCGCAGGTTCGTCATCGGCTGAACTGATTCTCGCGCCAGTCGATGGCCAGACCGGTGCGGGAGAAATCGAGGTGCAGGTGAAGGACTCGGGCGGCACCTATGACGGCGGGCAGGACACCACGGTCATCACCTTCCGCGTCGTCGTGGGGCGGGGGCAAACGGAGACCGGAAGCTGAAGAGCGACCTCGTCGGGAGGGAAGCGCAGGTTGCCACTCGGATTGCTGACGGGAACCGGCGGAATGAGACGCGCGCTGACAGCGGCCGGCCTCACAGTGGCGATAGTGGCGCTGGGGGCGGCGTTGCGGCTTGCGTGCCTCGCGAATCGGCCCATGCACGCGGACGAGGCGGTGCAGGCCGTCAAGCTCGGCCGGCTGCTCGAAGGGGGCGGCTACGTCTATGACCCGACCGAATACCACGGGCCGGCACTGAACTACCTGACGCTGCCCGTGGCGCGGCTGGCGGGCGCGCGCACGCTGGCCGACGTCAGCGAGGTACACCTGCGGCTGCTGCCGGCGCTGTTCGGCGTGCTGCTGGTGGGCGGGGCGTTCCTGCTGCGGGACGCGCTGGGGCGGGCCGCCGCGGCGTGCGCCGCCGCGTTGACGGCCGTCTCGCCGGCCATGGTCTTCTACAGCCGCTACTACATCGCCGAGATGCTGCTGGTCTGCTTCTCGTTCGGCGCGGTGCTGGCGTTCTGGCGCTGGCTGCAGGCGACAGGGGCTGCTCGGAATGCAGAACGCGGCAACCCCCGGCTTGCCGGCGTGGGCTGGCTCGTGTTCGCGGGCGCCTGCCTGGGCCTGATGCATGCGACGAAGGAGACCTCGGCGATTGCCATGTTTGCCGTGATGGCAGCCGGCACGTGCGTCGCCGCGTGGGCGCCGCAGGACGCGCGGACGCGTAGGAAGTATTTATTGCTGGCGGCAGGGGTGGTCCTGGCGAGTGCGGGCGCCGTCTCCGTGACGTTGTTCTCCTCGTTCTTCACGAACGCCCGCGGGCCGCTGGATTCGCTCGGGACTTACTTCAGTTACTTCGGCCGGGCGGCCGGCCGCGGAGACGCGAGCTGGCACCTGCACCCGTGCAATTATTACCTTCACATGCTGCTCTGGTGGCACCGGCCCGGGGGCGCCGTCTGGACGGAGGCGCTCATCGTGGTCCTGTCCGTTTTTGGGGCCGCGATGGCCGTCGCAGGCGGACGCTTGTCCGGGGCGAACCGTCCGTTCATCAGGGGGGTGGTCATCTACACGGCGGTCATGGGCGCGACCTATTCGGCGGTGGCTTACAAGACGCCGTGGTGCATGATCGGGTTCCTGCACGGCATGATCCTCCTGGCCGGCGTCGGGGCGGTCGGGCTGGTGCGGGCGGCGCCGGGGAGGGCGGGCAGGGCGGCGGTCGTGGCGGTGCTGGCCGCCGCGTTCGCCCACCTGGCGTGGCAGGGCGGTCGGGCGAGCTTCGTGGCCTATGAGGACCCGACGAACCCCTACGCCTATGCCCAGACCACCAGCGACGTGCCGGCGCTGGCGCGCCGCATCCATGCCATCGCGGCCGCGCAGCCCGACGGCCGCGACATGCACGTGCAGGTGGCCTGCCCGGCCAGCGACTACTGGCCGCTGCCGTGGTACCTGCGCGACCTGGGCCGCGTCGGTTGGCACGACCGGCTGCCCTCCGGGCCTATCGCGCCCCTCATCGTGCTGAAGCCAGAACTGGAGCCCGCGCTCATCGAGGCGCTCGGTGGGCGCGCGCTCTACGTGGACGCGATGCCGGAACTCTTTGCGCAGCAACGGGATGTGCAGTTGCGCCCGGGCGTGCCGCTCCGGCCCTACGTGCGCGCGGACGCGTGGGAGCGATACGCCGCCGCGGCGGCGCGGGAGCCGACCGAATGACGGACCCCGCCGCCCATCGGTTCGCCTGCGCCGCCATGGGGACGACGTTCGAAGTGACCATCGTCGGCGAGGATCCGGCCTACGCGCGGCAGCTCGCAGGCGACGCCTTCGCCGAGCTGCGGCGCGTCGAGCGCGAGCTGAGCCGGTTCGTTCCGAGCAGCGACGTCTCCCGGATCAACCGCCTCACGGCAGGGCAAACCGTGCGCGTGGGCGCGGCGACGTATGAGTGCCTCCGGGTCGCCGCACAGGTTGATGCCGCGACCGACGGCGCGTTCGATGTAACTGTCGGCGCAGGACTTACGGCGGCGCGGGCCGGCATGGAGATGGTCACGCTGAGCGCCGACGACAACGCCGTGACGGTCGGCGCGGCCGGCGTGAAGGTGGACCTGGGCGGCATCGGCAAAGGATACGCGGTGGACAGGATCGTCGAGTTCCTCGGCGAGTGGGGCGTCGCCGCCGCCCTGGTCCACGGCGGTGAGAGCACCGTCCTCGGGAAGGGCGGGGCGCCGGGCGGCGAGCCGTGGACCGTGGGCCTCCGGGCGCCCGGCAGCGAGGATTCCCAGTTGGAGCGCGTGCGGCTCCGGGACCGCGCCCTGAGCGGCTCCGGCGCGCTGATCCACGGCCGGCACATCATTGACCCGCGCACCGGCCGGCCCGCTCCCCGCGCGGCGGCGTGGGCGTCCGCGCCAACCGGCACGCTGGCGGACGCGCTCTCGACGGCGTTCATGGTCATGGCGGACGACGAGATCGAACGCTGCTGCGCGCGGCTCCCCGAGGTGGGCGCGGCCGTCCTGGGAACGTCCGCCCTGGAACACTTCGGTCACTGGCCCTGAGGCGTCTTGCGCAGCGCGCGCCGCATCGCGATCAGCTCGCCCAGCAGGCGGGGCGCGCAGCGCAGCGGACGGAACCGCGAGTCCGGGTCGGCGCGCCAGTGCACGGGGAACTCCTCGATCTGGCAGCCCCGCCGGAGCGCCCTGAGGGTAATGTCCACGTCGAACAGGTAGCCGTCGCACGCGCACTCCGCGTAGAGCTCCCGCGCGACTTCGCCGCGATAGACCTTGAACCCGCACTGCGTGTCGGTCAGCCGCGCCGGCGTGCCGGCGAGGCACCGGGCCAGCCGCCGGCCCAGCCGGCTCACCGCGCGGCGATACAGCCCCCGGCGCCTGACGACGAGCGATGCGCGATGCCACCTCGAGCCGTGCGCGATCTCGCACCGGCCGCTGCGAATGAGGTCCAGCCCCGGCAGCGCGTCGGCGAACGGGACGCAGAGGCCGCAGTCGGCAAACAGGACGTGCTCGCCCCGCGAGGCCAGCACGCCCGTCCGCACGGCGCGGCCCTTCCCGTGGTTCCGTTCGTGGCGGATGACGCGCAAGTCCACACCCGGCGGCACGGGCGCGCCTTCCGCCGCGGCGGCCGTGCCGTCCGTGCTCCCGTCGTCCACCACGATCACCTCGCCCGACAGGCCCTGGCCGAGGAGGAACTCCGCCGCCGCCAGCACGTCGCCGGCGACCTTGCCCCGTTCGTTCAAGGCGGGCAGTACGATGGACAGGTCCGGTCCGGCCATGGTTCTCCCTCAGCGTCCGGAAGCCCCCGCGAACGCCGCCAGGTCGAGCGGCCCCTCGACCCGACGGTCCACGCGCTTCCCGGCGTTCGCCACGGTCAGCATCAGTTCCGTCTCCGTGGCCTTCCCCTCGACGACCGCGAACCGTAGGTCGCCGGACAGGAGGCTATCGCGGTAGAAAGCGAGCCACTCGCGCTCGACGCCGTCCAGGGCCTGGCGCATGGCCTCCGTCCGCTGCCGGTCCATGGCGTAGCCCCCGTCGTCCCCGCGGATCCAGTAGCCGACCGTGGCGCAGCCGGCGTGGACAGCGTCCCGCGCCTCGGCCCTTATCATCGCGGGGTCCGCATGGGGCGCCCAGAGCAGGCAGGTGAAGTCCGTGTCCCCCAGGACCGACAGCGGCCCCCGGGCCGACCTCGGGGGAGTCGTGTAAACCATCCCGCCGAGGAAGTCGAGGGCGTCCTTCAGGTGCATGGCGTCCATGCTCGCGCTGACCCAGCCGCCGGCCCGGACGCCGTGCGCCCGGGCGACCTTGCGCACCTCGCCGCAGAGCGCCCGCGTCCTTTCCCGCCGGTATTCGCGCCAGCGCGCCCTGAACTCCGCGCCGGACGCGCACAGCGGGTCCTCCCACGGCAGGCCCCGGTCCGCGCACCACTGCCTGAACCCCTCCCGGCAATACGCGCAGTAGCAGTCGTTCTTGTCCAGCTCGAAGTTGTCGTCCAGCGTCAGGCCGTCCAGATCCCAGTTCTCCAACAGGTGCTCGACGGCGGCCAGGTTATACTCCCAGCTCCTGGGATCGTTGAAGCAGGCCATCTCCCGACCGTAGCGGTCGGTTATGGGCTTGCCGTCCCTGTCGAGCCGGCGCAGGTCGGGGTGCTGGCGCAGCGGCGCCGAGTTGTCCAGGTAAACGCCGCCCACGACGCGTATCCCGCGCGCGTGGCACTCGCGGACGAGGTCCGCCAGGAAGTCGCCTTCGTACTGCTTGACCAGGACGTCGTCGTGCTTGTCGTCCGGCATCCCCCTGTACCAGGTCTGCCCGAAGCTGCCGCGCAGCAGGGGCTGGCAGACGCGGACGTTCAGGGAGGCGACGTATTCCGCAAGGCCGGCCGGCGACTTCGCCGCCGCCCGCATCGTGTTCCAGGGCAGGTGGATGACCGTCTCCACGTTGCGCCCCTCGGGCAGGGGGCCGTAGGTGACGCGGACGACGGCCCGGGCGCCCTCGGCGATCCCGCTCACGTCGATCTCCAGCAGATTGAGCGACCCCACCCGCCGGACCTCGGGCCGGGCGACCGCCTCGCCGTTCACGGACAGGCCCTTCACGGCGGCCCGCGCGGGCAGGGCCAGGGTGATTCGGTTCGACGGCGTCGTCTCGGGGCGGGCCAGCCTCTCCTCCAGGAGCCACGCCAGCAGGTTATCCATCATCAGGACGCCCAACTCCGGCCGGGCGAACTGCTTGTCGCGCTCGGGGCCGAACCCGAGGACGGCCGTCCGGCCGCGGCCGTATTGCGCCAGCACGCCCAGGCAGTTCCCGTCCGCGTCCCGTGCCACGGGGATGCCGTCCTCGGCCGGCTCGACGACGACGGTCTCCCATCCGTCGGCGCCGGCCTGGACGTGCCCGACGTGCTCGGCGAAGATCAGGGCGGCATCGGGGATGCCCTTGCTCAAAGGGCTGTCGAGGAGATCGAAGCGCCTGACGCGCGTGCTGCGCCAGGAGGCGACCCGGCACACATCGCGGTGGAGGAGGGGGGTCGAGAACGGCCCGCCCCAGCTCCCGTACAGTGCGCCGCCGTCCGTGACGAACTCCCGGAGGGCGGCGACCTCGTCCGCGTCGAGGGAGCGCTTGATGGTGAGCGCGACGAGGTCGTAGGGCGACAGGTCGGACGGCACCGGCCCGAAGTCCACGCGGAAGCCGCGCTCCTGGAGCGCGCCGAAGACTGGGGTGTCCCAGCCCCACGAGTTCTCCGGCTCGACCACGAGGGAGCTCAGCCCCTCGAACGGGCCGACCGGGCCGGCGGGCTCGACCGCCGGGCCAGCCACCAGCAACAGCGCGGCAGCGAACTGGACTGTCAGGACCATTTGTCGCCCCTCCTCGCTCGGCCCGGATGACGCGCACACATGATAATGCGTCGCGCGTCCCCCAACACAGTGACTTTGCGCGATCGTGGGGCGCGCCCTGCCGCGGGCGGCGAGGGGGCTACTGCTGGTCAACCAGGCGCAGCGTGATTGAGAAGGCGATGTGCTGCCAGCCGTTCTCCACGCGGAAGAGGATGCGGTTGACGCCCTGCCTGAAGTGGACGCGCCGCCAGACCTCGTCTATGTCCCAACCTTTGAGCCGCTTGGAGCTTATCCAGACGGGCACGCCGTTGATCTTGAGCGTGCCTCGGTCGTCCGTCCCCGTTGCGATCCACACGTCCCGGGGCTGGTCGCACTCGAACTCGGTGTAGGCGTACCAGATGCCGTATTCCTCGGCGTCGGCCGGGATGACCTCTGGGACGTCCGACTGAACGAACCGCCATCGGATGGTCCGGTTCTCCTTGCCGACGTAGGTGGCGTCGAGGTCCACCAGGCTGTCGGGCGGGAACTCCCGATCAATGTTGATGCGTTCGGGGTTGGGGAAGGGGCCGAGGGTCCACCAACTGTCGATGTACATCCACTTGCCCGGGACGCCGCCCGGGCTCATCTTGCGGGCGCCGACGGCGGGGACGTCGGGACTCAACTGGGGGAAGTCGCCCTCGTCAAAGCCGTCCTCCCCGAGCATGAAACGGGGCCCTTCGGGCAGGCCCTCGCGCGTCAGGTCCTCAATGTCCTGCATGGCGCCCAAGGCGGCGGCCCCCGCCTCTGCGCCTTCCTCCTCCGCGCCCTCGGCCTCCTGCTGCTCGACGGCGGCCATCAGGCCCGACAGGTCGCTGAATCGGCCGGCCACGTCCTCCATGGCCAGCTCGCGGATGATCAGCTCGAACTGCGGCCGCTCCATCTCGCCGAGGTCCGCCTCGGCCCCGCTGCCGAACTTCATCTTCTCCACCGACTGCGTCGCCATCTCCAGCATGTGATAGGCGAGGTTGACCATCGAGGTGGTCTCGCGAAGGGCCTTCTCCATCTCCGCCTTGTGCTCCTCGAAGCGGCGGTCCGTGCGGACGGCCTCGCGGAGCAACTCGCGGTCCAGGTCGGGCCGCACGGGCCGGACCACGTCGATGTCGCCGCGGGCGTCCTCCAGCTCCATGTCCCGCACCATAGCCAGGTCCATGGCCCGCACTTCCTTGAGGGTCCCGGCGATGCGGTCCTCGGAATCCCGGGCCCTCTCGTAAATCTCCCCGATGTCAGCCGCTTCGTCCTCGGCCCCGTCGCGCGACGCAGACGGCGGCAGGCGCAGGGCGGATTCCCCGGACTGGCCGGCGCCGCCCTGTGACGGGGGCAACTGGGCCAGCATCTGGCTGCGCTGCTCGATGGCGCCACGCAACGCGTCAACGGCCGACTGTTGGGCCTCAATCGCTCGCCGCTGGAGGTCGGCGGAGACCTGCCGCTGCTTGTCGCGCTCCCGTGCGGCCGCGTCGGCCTTGCCCTTGAGTTCGTTTGCCCGCTTCTGCTCCGCGTTGACTGAGCGTTGCAGGTCCTGCTGCCTTGCCGCCGAATCGCCCGCGTCCCTGGCCCGTTTGAGGGCCTCGCGCCTCTTGCCCAGCTCTGTTTCTACGACTTCGACCTCGCGCCGGGCGTAGGCGAGTTCGTCAATGCGGTCCCGGTGCGCGTCGTGGGCGCTCTTTGCTGCCTGGTGCTGCTCGATGGCCGTGCGCTGCTTGCGCGCGGGGTCAGAGACGTCGAACCCCACCATCTCGAGCTTGCGGCGCGCGCGGTCCTGCGCCTGCTCGCCGAGGGCCTGCGGGCGGTCGACCTCTTCGACGGTGGCCCCGCGCTCGATGGACCGCGCGGCCTCCTGCATCTGCTCGACGGCCTGCTCCATCTCCTGGAGGGCGTCCTCGGCGGCGCTCCGCCTTCTCTGCTCGTCGAAGGTGAGGAAGTTCTGCGCCACGTCTCCCTGGATTTCGGCCATCTCGCCGAGGACGCGGTCGAGCTCCTCGGCGTTCTCCTGGACCCGCTCTGCCGTGCGGAACTCGATCGACTCCGCCAGCGCGTCGATCTCCTGGGCGGACATGGTCGCCTGCGGCCTGGTCCTCTCGACGATCTCCCTGACGATCTCGCGGACCGGCGTCAGGTAAACCAGCGCGAGCAGGGCGAGCACGTGGACGGCCAGGGAGGCCACGAACCAGCCCCGGTCGTGCGCGCGCCGGAACGGGCGGATCGGCCGCACGCTATGAGCCCCGGACGGCAGGGGGAGCCTGCTTGGTCTTGATTCCGACATTGTCGAGCCCTTCGAAGTTGCACATGTCCAACACCTGGACGGCCGCCCATACGGGCGCGTTGCGGTCGGCGTCCAGGCGGACGCGATGGTGCCTGTCCGTGGCGGCCAGGTCGCGCAGCGTTTCGAGCAGGAATCCCTGCCCCACGGGCTCGGAGCCGAGGTAGAGGTTCCCCTGCCAGTCTATGGAGACAATGGTCAGGTCGTCCTCGACGCGGCGGCTGACGGAGGCGGCCGCTTCCGGCAGGTCCAGCGGCAGCTCCTTCTCGATCCTCTTCAGCGTGGTGGCCACCAGGAAGAAGGTGAGCAGCAGGAACACGCAGTCGATCAGGGGCGCCATCTGCACCTCAACGTCGTCGTCCTGGTCAAGCCTGACGCGCATCGTCGCCCTCCCTGCCGGGCTCGGCCCGGTCTTCCTCCGCCCCGTACCACTCGCTTATCAGGTCGCTGAGCGCCTCCTCCAGCGCGAGCCCGTAGTAGTTGGTGCGGCTCTTGAAATAGTGGTAGAGCACCAACGCCGGCACGGCGATGGTCAGGCCGGTGCCGGTGGTGATGAGCGCCTTCGAGATGTCCCCGCCCAGCAGCGAGGCGTCTCCCAGCGAGCCGGCGGCGGCGACCTTGTCGAACGCGCCGATCATGCCGATCACCGTCCCGAGCAGGCCCAGCAGGGGCGAGACCGTCGCCACGACGGCCAGCGGGTACGCCTTCTGGAGGTGCCGCCGCAGCTCGCGCGAGGCCACGTCCCCGGCCAGCATCGAGACGTCCGCCATGCTGCTGTGCCGGTGGCGGGCTATTTCCGCTATCACCCGGGCCAGGGCGCTCTTGCTGCGCTCGGGCAGCGTGAGCAGCTCGTCCCACCTATGCATCTGCCAGAGGGTGTTCGCCCTGTTCGCGAGTTCCGTCGGCACCAATCTGCCCGCGCGCAGGTTCACCAGCCGCTCGATGGCGTAGCCCAGCCCGGCCACCGAGGCCAGGAACAGGAAGACCATGGTGATGCCGCCCTGCCTGAGCTTCAGCAGGAACGCCTCACCGGTCGTCAGCTCGCGCTCGGGCTCTTCGGCGGGTGCCACGGGGGCTTGGCCCTCCGGCGCGGGAGCGACCATGACAGCATCCGCGGCCTCGCCGGCGGGCTGATCGCCCGCGGCGGCGGCACTCTCAGCCACCGTCTCCTGGGCCATGCACGGATTGAGCGAAAGGACAACGCAAACGGTCACGACCACCGCGAGCAGCCAGCGATGTTGCATCATGCTCTCCTCGACCATAGGGGCTTGGGATCTGAAACAAGGCGGGACCTTGCCGGGTTTTGGCCTACCAATGCTGTCCCAAGTTCGGTGAAGCTATGCTAACCGGTATGGCAGCGAGTTTCAATCGCGCCGGGGCGTCGTGCCCGCCGTTGACCGGACGGGGCACGGTGATTAGGATGCAGGACGGCATCGGAGGACAGGTTGCGGGAAGAAACACGTCCGGATACATAGCATGGGAGGGACGCAATGACGGCACGCACGTGGCTGGGGACGCTGGTTCTATGTGGTATGGCAGCAGCGACGCAGTGCGCCCTCGCGCAGGATTACTCCTGGCAGCGGCCGCAGGCCAGGGTCCTGCCCCAGGGCGACCTGGAGTGGGCGCCGGAGCCGTTCGTCTTCGAGAAAGGCAATTCCGTCCGGTACATCGACTTCGAGGGCGGCGACGACGGCAACGACGGGCTGACCAGGAGCACGCCCTGGAAGCACCATCCCTGGGACGCGGACGCCACGGGCAGAGCGGGGGAGTGCTCGGGCATACACACTTACGTCTTCAAGCAGGGGGTGGCCTACCGGGGCAAGCTGACGGCGAAGGAGTCCGGCGAGCCGGGGAACCCGATCCGCCTGACCCGCGATCCCGACTGGGGCGAGGGCGAGGCGGCGGTCTACGGCTCGGTGCGCATCGCGGGCGGCTGGAAGCGCTGCACGGCCGCCGACATCCCCAGGCACATGCCGGAGCCACAGAAGGTGTGGCACCTCAACCTCGGCGCCGACTGGACCCCGCACGCGCTCTGGGAGCTGCGGGGCGAGGAGGTCGTCCGCATCCCCATCGCCCGTGACCCGAACTGGACCGTCAGCAGCCCGGACGACCCGCAGAGCGAGTGGTACGAGTGGACCGCCCGGATCAAGGGGAAGGGCTCCGTCGATGCGGTGCACCTGACGCAGGACGCCCCGAGCTTCTTCGACGGCGGATACGTCTGGACGGAATGGTCGGGCAACATGGGCACGATACACATCGCCGCGGTCCAGGGCTACGATCCGCAGCAGCACCTGCTCAGAGCGGGCAACGGCAGCAAGGGGAACCGGTATTACGTCGAGAATGTGGCGGGCTTCCTCGACTCGCCCGGCGAGTACTACCACGCCGTGCAGGGCGAGCACGCCGGGCGGCTCTACGTCCGGCTGCCGGACGACCGCGACCCCAACGGCGCCGTGCTGGAGGCGTCGCGGGTCAAGTGGCCGGTCGAGATCAAGGACCAGAGCCACGTCGCCATCAGCGGCCTGCGGTTCAGCTTCAACGACGTGGGCGAGCCCGGCACGGGCTGGCCGCCGATCTGGGCCGACCCTGCAGCGGTGCGCATCGCCGGCAACTGCCAGGACGTGACCGTCTCGCACTGCCGCTTCCACCACGTCATGGCGGCGGTCACCGCCTTCCCGCGCATGAACCGCAAGTTCAGCGAGATCTATATGACGGACCTGCTGCCCTGGCGGGCCGACGTGATGGACGGCATAGTCATCGCGGACAACGACATCGCCTTCTCCGACCGCTCCGCCGTCCAGGTCAGGCAGGGGCAGATGCTGACGCGCATCGAGTACCCGCCCTACGGCGAGCTGAAGCGCGTGGACGTCATGCGCAACCGCCTCTACTACGTCGGCAACCGCCCCGGCGGCAACATGTACACGGCGATCCCGGCCATATCGGTGCTCTTCCCCGAACGCTGCGAGATCGCGGGCAACATCGTGGACACGTGCTGGGGGTCGGGCATCTTCACATTCGGCGGCAAGGCGAGCGGCGAGGTCGGCGAGGCCCCGCTGACGCGCATCGTCGTGCACCACAACAAGATCACCAACGCCATGCTGGCCTGCAACGACTACGGCGGCCTGGAGGCGTGGCAGGGCGGCTCCAACTACCTCTACAACAACATCTCCGGCAACTCGATCGGCTACAGGCACTACGCGGACCTGAAGAACGACTGGAAGACCGTCGCCTACAACGTCTATCTGGACGGGACGTTCAAGAGCTACCTGTTCAACAACATCATCTGGGGCAAGAGCAACGACACCGGCTACCCCTACCGCAACCGCGGCGCCTACTTCGTCGTGCTCGGCTTCATGAACCACTTCTTCAACAACACCATCTACAGGTTCCGCCACGGCATCGTGGGCAGCTCGGGCAACCGCTCCAGCTACCTGGGCAACATCGTCGCCGACGTGAGCGGCTCGTTCATCCAGCAGAACAGGGAAGGGGACACGTCCCTGCGCGGCGGGGGAGACACGGGCGAGATGGGCAACCGCGGCGTCCCCACCGACGCCTACGGCAACAACGTCTTCTGCGGCAAGGCCGCCATGGGCAACGTGGGCCGCATCCGGGGCGACACGCTGGAAGCGCTCCGCGCCGCACTGGAGCAACTGCCGGCGCGCCTCAGCCAGCTCGGCTGGCACACTGAGAACATCCCCCTGCGCGACCCAGACCGGCACGACTTCCGGATCGCGCCCGGCTCCGCGCCCGTGGACCGCGGCGTGAAGTTCTTCGTCCCCTGGTCGCTCTACGCCATGGCCGGCGAGTGGAACTTCTGCGAGCACCCCGCCAATCCCGAGGTCGTCCTCGGCGAGGGCTTCTACATGACCGAGGAGTACATCGACCGCCACCAGTACGACCTTATCCCGCGCAACGACCTCGGGGTGCCCGGCGCGACGCTGGAGGATTACGTCCGGGGGCCGCTGGAGGACTGGACGGACGGCGTGCTCCTGTTCAACGGCGCCGACCGCTACTGCGTGCTGCCCCACGCCGACATCGTCGGGGACGCCGTCTACTCGGTCGGCGTGCCGGAAGGTTCCGAGCAACTCGGGAAGGGGCGGTTCACCTTCCCCGGCCGCGAGCGCAAGGGCCTCAACATCGACACGTGCAACTTGCTCATCGAGGTCTGCCTCAAGACGCATCCCGGGCACACGGGCGGCGTCATCGTCTCCAAGGCCGCCGAGGCCGGCTACGTGCTCGACCTGGACGCGCAGGGCCGCCCGCGCCTGACGCTGCGCGCCGCCGGGCGGGAGCTGTGCTCGCGCACGGGATCGGCCCCCGTCAACGACGGCGAGTGGCACCACGTCATCGCCGAGCTGGACCGGGAGACAACGGAAGGGATCACCCTCTACGTGGACGGCAAACAGGCCAACGGCGCCTGGTCCGGCAGGACGCCGTCCGGGCGCCTCTCGCTGTCCAACGACGCGGACTTCCTGGTCGGCAAGGGGCCGGAGGGCGGATACTTCGCGGGGGCCATGGATTTCCTCCGCGTCGCCCGCGGCACGCTCGCCGACGCGAAGACGACCATCGAGGAACTCTACGAGTGGGAGTTCAACGGGCCGTTCATGCGCGACTTCTGCGGCAACACACCCGCTGGCAAACGCGACGCCGGCGCCATCGAGGGGAGGTAGAACGCGCGCGGTCCCCCGCGCGTCGCTGCCACAAGGAGGATGGACGCAGCATGGAGTTCGACATCAGCACCGTGCCGTTCAGCCGTTTCGGCTCATACATGACGTTCAACCTGATGCCGCCCCGTTGGGGGCAGAAGGGCCTTCTCCTGCGCACTGTGCAGACGGCCGGCGCCGCGCGGGAAGCCTTCCGCATGGCCCTCGTGAGCGGCGGGAAAGAGGTGCCCTACAGGGTCATCGCGACGCCGACGCTCTGCACGCTGGAGGCCCGCCAGGGCCGCGTCGAGATATGCTTCGCCGAGACGGACGTCGCCCGGATGCGCGGCGCCGGCGTCTCCCTGCGGCTCGTGTCCGTGCCGGAGCGCGGGCAGTACGCCTTTCCCGCCGGGGAAGGGCGCTGGCACGTGAACTGCGCGCCCAACGCAGTCCAATACCTCTTCATCCCGCTCTCGGGCGCGCTGGAGGTGACCGCGCGCCACGAGGTCCGCACGGATGACAGGCGCAGGAAGGCGAGGCCCGCCGCCGGCCCGAGCGTCGTCGCCGACTTCGTCCCGGGCGACGGCGGGGCCTTCGAGTGCGCCGTCCACCAGTTCGTCACCACGCCGCGCCCGTGCGACCTGAGCCCCGGCTTCGAGGAGTCCCTGCGCGGCGCGGAGGCGGAATGGCGCGCGTGGCTGAAGACCACGCCGGCCCTGCCGGAGGAATACGCCGAGGCGGCCGAGCTGGCCATGTACGTCAACTGGGCCTCGGTCGTCGCGCCGGCGGGCAACTTCAGGCGGCCCACTATGCTGATGAGCAAGAACTGGATGACCCAGTGCTGGAGCTGGGACCACTGCTTCAACGCAATGGCGCTCAGCTACCGCAACGCCGACCTCGCCTGGGACCAGCTCATGGTGCACTTCGACCTCCAGGACGGCTTCGGCGTGCTGCCCGACGGCGTGGACTCGGTGCGAATGGGCTGGAACTTCTGCAAACCGCCCGTGCACGGCTGGACGCTGTCGAAGATGATCAAGAAGCGCGGCCTGCTGACCGGGCGCCGCCTGAAGGAGATATACCCGCGGCTGGCCCGGTGGACCGATTGGTGGATGCGCCACCGTGACTGCGACGGCGACGGCGTCCCCGAGTACCACCACGGCAACGACTCGGGCTGGGACAACGCGACCGTCTTCGACGGCGGCTTCCCGGTGGCCGCGCCGGACCTGCCGGCTTACCTGGTCCTGCAAATGGACGTGCTGGCCGACCTGGCGCGCCGCCTTGGCCGAGCCCGCGCCGCCTCCACCTGGAAGCGCCGGGCCGACGCGCTGCTCGGCCGCATGATCGGGCGCCTGTGGGACGGGGAGCAGTTCGTCTCGCGCCGCGCCTTCACCGGCGAGGTATTCCCCGAGGGGGACAGCCTCATCAACTTCCTGCCGGTCGTGCTCGGCAGGCGACTGCCCGCCGCGATACGCCGCAGGCTGGCGGATGCACTGGAGCCGGACGGCCGGTTCGTCACCGCCCACGGCCCGGCCACGGAGAGTCCCGGCAGCCCGCTCTACGTCCCGGACGGCTACTGGCGAGGACCGATCTGGGGACCGGAGGCGGTGATCATCGCGGACGGGCTGCGCCGCGCCGGCTTCCGCGAGCAGGCCGTGGAGATCGCCCGGCGCTACTGCGACATGTGCGTGCGGAGCGGGTTCGCCGAGAACTACGACGCGCTCACCGGCGAGCCGCTGCGGGACAAGGCATACACCTGGGGTTCGAGCGCTTTCCTCATCCTGGCCCACGAACTGCTGAGGGGATAGCCGGGGGGCACAGGTTAGGCCCCCGGGCGGGGAGCATGACGTGACAAGGTTGCGCAGACGGGACTTCCTGAAGGGCGCCGGGCTCGCCCTGGCCGGGCCGGCGTTCGCACTCGACGTCAAGGACACGAGCAGACACATGGACAGGCCGAACATAGTCTTCATCATCACCGACCAGCAGAACTCCCGCATGGTGGGCTGCGCGGGGAACCCATACCTGAAGACGCCAGCGATGGACAGCCTGGCGGCCGGCGGCGTCCGCTTTGAGCGGGCCTATTGCACGAACCCGGTCTGCGTGCCGTCGCGCTTCAGCCTGCTGACCGGACGCATGCCGAGCGCAATCGGCCAGCGGGCCAACCCGTCCCGCCACCTGGACCCGATCCCGGAGGCGTTCAAGCGGCAGGGGATCGGCTGGCTGCTGCGGGCCGCCGGCTACGAAACGTCGTACGGGGGCAAGGTACACCTGCCGAAAGGGCTGACCCCGGAGGACCTCGGCTTCGAGACCCTGACGCGCGACGAGCGGGACGGCCTGACCGACACGTGCGCCGACTACCTCCGACGGGCGCACGACCGGCCGTTCGCGCTCGTGGCGTCCTTCATCAACCCGCATGACATCTGCTACATGGCAATCCGGGACTTCGCCACCTCCAACCTGGATCACCTGCTGGTGAGCAAGGGCGAGACGGAACTGTCCAACCTGGACGCGGCGCTGGAGCGCCCGCCGGGGGCGGGGGAGGAGCAGTTTTTCCAGTCCCAGTGCCCGCCGCTGCCGCCGAACTTCGAGCCGCAGGAGAACGAACCCGAGGCCATCCGGATCATGGTCGAGCAGCGCGCGTTCAAGAAGAAGGCGCGCGAGCAGTGGCCCGGGCGGCGGTGGCGCGAGCACCGATGGGCTTACTGCCGGCTGACCGAGATGGTGGACGCCCAGATCGGCCGGCTGCTGGACGCGCTGCGCGAGAGCGGCCTCGACCGCGACACGCTTGTCGTGTTCTCCAGCGACCACGGCGACCATGACTCGGCCCACCGCCTGGAGCACAAGAGCACGCCTTACGAGGAAGCCTCGTGCATTCCCTTCATCATCAGGCCTCCCGGCGGCCTGCCCGGGCCCATGGTGGACGACACGCACCTGGTCTCGAACGGCCTGGACCTCGTGCCGACGTTGTGCGACTACGCGGGGACCGACGCGCCCGCCGACCTGGAGGGGCGGAGCCTGCGGCCCATCGTGGAAGGCGCACGCCCGCGCGACTGGCGCGACTTCGTGCCGGTGGAGGGCGAGTTCGCCTGCATGGTCCGCACCGACCGCTACAAGTACGCACTCTACGACGAGGGCGAGAACCGCGAGCAGTTGTACGACCTGCGGGAGGACCCGCACGAGACGCGCAATGCCGCCGGCGACGCGGGCAAGGGCCCGGTCCTTGAGGAGCATCGGAGGCTGCTTCAACGCGTGCGCGGGCGGGTCAGTTGAGCGGCGTCACAGCAGGGCGGTGCTGAAGTAGCGCTCCGCACGGTCCGGGAGGACGGTCGCGATGTTGCCTTCGATGTTCGCGGCAACCTGACGTGCGGCCCAGACGTTGGCGCCGGAGGAAACCCCCACCAGCAGCCCGCAGTCGCGGCCCAGTTGCCGGGTGGTCTCGATGGCATCCTCGTCGGTCACCTCGACGACGTCATCGACCAGCGACACGTCGAGCACGCCGGGGACGAAGCCGTCGCCGATGCCCTGTATCTGGTGCAGGCCCGGCTCGTGGCCGAGCAGGGCCGAGACGTTCTTCGGCTCCACGGCGACGACGTGGACGTCCGGCTTGTGCTCCTTCAGGAACGTGCCGACGCCCTGGAGCGTCCCACCGCTTCCGACGCCTGCGACGAAGGCGGCGACGTCGCCCCCCATCTGGCGCCAGATTTCTCGGGCCGTTTCCTCGTAGTGCACGCGCGGGTTGTCGGGATTCTCGAACTGCTGGGGCATGAAGACGTGCGGGTCTTCCTCGGCTATCTGCTCGGCGCGCCGAACGGCACCGGCGATCCCCTCCGGATCGGGCGTCAGTATCAGCTCTGCGCCCAGGGCGAGGATCAGCTTCTTGCGCTCCTCGCTCATGCCCTCCGGCATGACGATGCGCACGCGGTAGCCCTTGAGCCTGCCTACCAGGGCGAGGCCGATGCCCGTGTTGCCCGAGGTCGGCTCGACGATGACCGAGTCGGGTTGCAGCCGGCCGTCCCTCTCCGCCCCCTCGAGCATGGCCAGCGCGACGCGGTCCTTGATGCTGCCGCCGGGGTTGAGAAACTCGGCCTTGGCAAAGACCCTCTCGCCCTTGAGCCGCAGCAGCGGAGTGTTGCCGATCAGGTCCAGTATGTTGTCGGTGAGCATGGTTCGATCTCTGTTGCACTGGCTGCCGCCCCGTGCCGACACCGGCGCGAGGAAGCGACGGGAAACAACAGGATAGCATTGCGGGCGGTGGTCCCGCAAGGGACATCCCGGCGTGCATGTTCCTCGTCCTCGTCGTCGGGCCTTTCCCTTGTGCGCAAGCGCCCGGGCCGATAGGATTCTGGACCGTTCCCCGGCACAAGGCAGGAGAGACGACAATGGCCAGACCACGCGTCTACGTTCATCGCCTGATGTGGTGTCCGTACGATCGTTACATGGACGAGGAGAACGAGGCGCTGCTGGCCTCGTTCGCGGACGTGACCAATGACGGAGAGCGCGCCGAGGAGGTGCCGCCGGAGGAGATGGCCGAGAAGCTGCGCGGCGCGGACGGGATACTGTCGCTGAACGGCTCAGCGGCACACGAGATCACGGGGGAGGCGCTGGAGCAGGCGGGGACCGTCAGGGCCGCCGCCGTCTCGCACTGGTGGGGCCAGCACAATGACCTCGCGCCGGTGTGGGAGGCCGCGGGGGTTACGGTGATCGACGCTTCCCGCCCGTGCAACGAGGCCGTGGCCGAATGGGCGCTGGGCGCGATAATCGCGGGCCTGCGCAAGTTCGACTACTTCGACCGGCAGATGAAATCCGGCGTCGAGTGGCCCTCCTTCCAGGGCACGGCCGGGCAGTTGAACGGGAGCACGGTCGGGCTGATCGCCCTGGGCCGCGTGGGACGCGTCATGGCCGATTACCTGAGGCCGTTCGATTGCCGCGTCCTCGCTTATGATCCGGGCGTCTCCGAGGAGGAAGCCGCCGAGCTGGGCATCGAGCTGACCGACCTGGACAGCCTGCTGGAGACGGCCGACGCCATCTCCCTGCACGCGCCGGTCACCGCGCAGACGACGGGCATGTTGGGGGCGCGGGAGCTGTCGCTTATCAAGGACGGCGCGCTCCTGGTCAACAGCGCCCGGGCGGCGCTGCTGGACGGCGAGGCGTTCCGCGCCGAGATGCAAACGGGAAGGTTCCGGGCCTACCTGGACGTTTACCAGCCCGAGCCGCCGCCCCTGGACGACGTGCTGCGCACGCTGGACAACGTCGTCATGACGCCGCACGTGGCGGGAACGACGGACCTCATGTTCATCCGGTGCGGCCGCTTTGCCATCGAGGCGCTTCGGGGCTACTTCAGGGACACAGGCGATGTATCCCGCTGACCGGCGGCGGGGCGCCGCGCCGCGCGACGGTCGCGCTAGTTCCCGTTCTTGAAGTCATCAAGGCTGATGATGTCGCGCCTCTGCGCCTGCATCTGGTCGGGGGTGATGATTCGGTTCGTCAGGTCCTCGCGGACTTTGCTCAGGTGTTCCTGGACGCGCTGACGGACCTCTTCGATCCTCGGGCCGGCCGCCTCAACGTAGTCCTCGAAGGCCTCCTCAATGGAGTCAGCCTCGATCTCGAAAGAGATCGGGAACTGCTGGATTCCGATAGGCGTCTGCATGTTGAGCGTCGCGCGTCCGATGAAGCGCACGTCGTCGCCGCCGACCTGCTCCAGCTGGTCGATGACCTTGATGGGGAAGTCGGGATCGTCCGTTTCGTCCTGCACGAATTCTTGCTTGCGGTAGATCATGTCGAATGCCTGCGAGGTGAATGCAACGCACTAGCTCTGCTTCCGCCCTGTACGCTATCACACCGGGCGGGGTGCTGCAAGGACGGGCGCTGCGGGGCGACCGTCTACTCCCCGGGGTCGGGGTGGACTTCCACCCAGTCCTGGTCACCGTAAGCCGACTTGTATAGGGCGTGCAGTATCGCCTGGCTGCGGCGGCCGTCGCGTCCGGAACAGGCCAGCGGCGCGCCCGTCCTCAGGGCGGCGGCAAAGTTGTCCGCGGCGCTCAGCCACTCGGACTCCACTTTCCTGGGGGGATCCGCGCTCCAGGCGCCGCCCTTGAACCATTGCGCCCTCGACTGGTCGTACGGCCCTCCCGTGGCGAACGAGAGGGCGCCTTCGGTCCCGTGGAGTTCCAGCACGTGGTACCAGGTGGGCTGTGGGTAGCAGGTCGTCGCGTACAGCATTATCACCGGCCCGTCCGCATATTGAAGGACGCCGCAGGCCAGGTCCTCGGCCTCGATGTCGTGGGCCTGCGTCCAGATGCTGCACCGCACGCGGTGGGGGACGCCGAGCGTGAAGGCGATCTCGTCGAGATGGTGGATGTTCTGGTTGGAGAGCACGCCGCCGCCGTCCCAGCGCCGCGTGCCGCGCCAACCGCCGTCGGCCTGGAAGTAGGCCACCGCGCGGTGGATCTTCAGCGTGCTCTGGCCGGACAGGAGCCGCCCGAACCAACCCTCGTCCACAGCCGCTTTCAGCGAGAGGACGCTGGAGCGGAACCGCATGTCGAAGTCCACCGCGAGCAACAGGTCCCGCTCCTCGGCGGCGCGTATCATCGCGTCGCAGGCCTGGAGGGACGCCTCCATCGGTTTGGTGACCAGCACGTGCTTGCCGGCCTGGAGCGCGCGGAGGGCCACCTCAGCGTGCCGGCCGGTCGGCGTCAGGACGTAAACGACCTCCATGTCGTCGTTATCCAGCCACGGACCCAGGTCACAGGTGCCCGGGACGTCAAGCTCCGCGCCCACGGACTCGGCGCGTTCCCTGTCGAGGTCAACGACGCCGAGCAGTCGCGCTCCCGGCGTCTCCTGCACGGCCCGCGCCCTGTTCTTGCCCATGCCCAAGCCGACGACCACGAAGCCCACGGGCTCGTAGTCGCGGCTGATTTCCGATGGCCGTTCAGCCGGCGAGACGATGGCGCCGGGCGCCGCGCTCGGCCACGCGCGCTTCAGGTTCTTCACGATCCGGTGTGTCTGGTCAACGTTGCTGACCGAGCTGTCCGGGTTGTGCGTCTCAGCGGTCACGGGGCCGTCGTATCCCGTGTTGTGCAGGATCGCCAAGACACGCTCATAGGGTATGCGCTCGCCCAGGCCGGCAACGGCGCCCCTGGCCTTGACGTGGACGGCCCGCGTCCGCCGGGCCAGGCGCGTCATGGCGGCGGTCAGGTCGGCCTCGGCCGCTACCATGTCGTCCCATTCGTTGTCCACGTCCCAGGCGAGGCCCCACTGCCGCACGTCGAGGGCGTCCAGGACGGTCAGCACGTCCACGAGCGGCACGCCGCAGTTCTCGAAGGCCAGCGTGAGCCCGGCCTCCCCCGCGCGTTCGGCGAGGGGGCCGAAGGCGTCGAGCACCGCCTGCAGGGAGTCCGGGAGTTCGGCGAGCCGGCCGCGCTGCTCGGCCGACGGGCGCCAGTAGCAGAACGCCCGCACGAGGCGGCAGTCCAACGCGTCCGCCGCGCGGACGATCACCTCCAGCTTCTCGCGCTCCCGGGCGAGTCGCTCCGGCCCGGGCAGGTGCACCTTGGCCAGGGAGGATTGCAGGCAGCCCACCCGCAGACCGTGGGCCTCGATCAGCCGGCGCACTTCCTCAAGCTCCTTCGGGGTGAGCTTCTCGAAGTGCTTGCCCAGCACGCGCTCGCGCAGGTCCACGTATTCCAGGCCCCAGGACCGGATGATGGGGAGCGCCTCCCCGACGTCGAGCCCCAGCTCATCGCTGAAGACGGATAGGAACATTCGCCGCACCTTTCTGCTCAAGACGCGCGGCCGGACGCACCGGCCACGACAGCCACGCCGAAGTCAGAAGCCAGCTTCGGCCTTCAGTATCTCGTCCTCCGTCGCGTAGAAAACCGGCAACTCGAAGCGCGCCGAGAACGGCCAGGGCGCCACCCTCGCCCTGGCCCGCAACTCCCACGCGACTTTCGCGTCGTCCGCCACGTTGGCGCCCGGCTGACCGGCAGGGACCTCCAGCAGCAGCGGGACCACCGTCCCGCCCGTCCGGCTCAACGAAGCGGCGCCCGCAGGCTGGACCTCGGCCTTGTAAAGCGCCTTCTTGACAACCGACGACTTGTTGCGCCTCTGCACCGTCTCCGACTCGGTGCACGTGAGCCCGAGCCGCCAGCGGTCCGGCGCGATGACGGCCCGCGTGCGGAGCGCCGCCGGCACCGACCGGCCGGGCACTATCGGGCACTCGCCCAGATACAGGACGGGCGTCCCGTAGACGAGCTTCGTGATAGTCAGCGCCGCCGCGCGCAATATCAGGGATACGGCAATCAACGCGAAGAGCCCCACAACAATTATGGCGAACCAGGGGGCGCCCGTGAAGGCAATGGCGATCACAAACATGGACACGAAGACGCCGACGCCGATCCCGAGAGCCCAGGCCCCGAGGATGCTCTTCACGCCCGGCGCCCTGACGCGGAGCGCCTGCCAGTCGTCTCGCATCAGCCAGTACCGGTTGCCGTGCTCCTGCAGCAACTCCCGCGTGCGGCGGTCTTTGCGGGCCTTGGAGATGCCCGAGCCGATCAAGAAGACGCCGGCGCCGGCAAAGGAGAGCCCGAACGGCACCATGATGTACATCCAGAGACCGATCTCCCGGAACAGCACGGTCTCCGTGGGGTCGCTCGGGTTGACGAGCGCCGTGCAGGGGCTCCCCTGGTCCTGGTGCTCCCTGAGGACGTCATAGCGGCGGCGATGGAAGGAGCGCTCGCTGGACGTGCCGCCGAGGATGCCGACCCGGCTCCCCGAGTACTGCTCACCGCCGTACTCGTAGGCATATGTCGCCTCGACGCCGTAGGTCGTGTCGCCATCCGAATCTTCGCTCTCGACGAACTCCACGCTCTCTATGGTCGCGGGCACTTCCTCCCAGGACCCCGACCTGAAGTACACGGCCCAGCACATCGCGCCCCAGATCAGGATGCCCACGCCGGCCCCCAGAAACGGCAACCCGAAAACCATCATGCAACCGGGCGCCATCTGTCGCGACCGCCTTGCAGTTGCACTGTCATCGGCACTCATCGAACGCCTCGAACATGGCCATCACGTTCTCTGTCGGGCAGTTTGCCTGAACGTTATGGATGGCGTTGAAGACGTAGCCGCCGCCCTCGGCGAAGACCTCGACGCGGCGCCTGACCTCCTCGCGCACTTCCTCAGGGGTGCCGAAGGGGAGCGTGCGCTGCGTGTCCACGCCGCCGCCCCAGAAGACGATATCCGCGCCGTACGCGTTCTTTATGTGCTCGGGGGCCATTCCCGCCGCGGAACACTGCACCGGATTCAGGATGTCGAAGCCGGCCTCGATGAAGTCGCCGATGAGCGGCTCCACCCCGCCGCAGGAGTGGATGAAGGTGAACCACGAGGTCTTGTCGTGCACCCAGTCGTTCACGCGCCTGTGGAACGGCATGTAGAGGTCGCGGTAAGCCTCGCGGCTGATGAACGGCCCTCGCTGCGTGCCGAAGTCCGTGCCCGTCACAAACAGCACGTCGATGAGGTCACCCAACCGTTCATGGATGCGCTCGAGGTTCGCCAAAACGACGTCGCACTGGCGCGCGAAGACCTCCCGGACGTATTCCTTCCGCGTGATCGTCGAGACGTACCACTCCTCGACGTCCCTGATACCTTTGGGATGTCTGAGGAACGGCGCGGGCACGAGCGCGATGTCCCCGAAGCCGGCGTCAGCGAAGTTCCCCACGACGGCCAGCCCGCCGGCGGCGAGGCCGCGTGCCTCCCGCTCGAGGTGATCGACCTCCTCCTCAGGAATCGGCCCGAACTCCTCCAGGTTGTCCTCGACGCGGAGGGCGGCGTCGTCAATCGGCGGCTGGCGGACGATCGCGTCGAAGTAGTATCCGCCACACGGCATCCGGCCGCTCGGCGGGGCGGTGCGATCCCCCTCGGGGAACATCAGTATGTCGCCGTTCTCGTCCGGGTCCGTGTTGAACAGCCCCGGCACGAGGACCGGCGTTCCGTCGAAAAGCCGCCAGGGCCGCCAGTCGGCGTTCGGGAAGCCGAACATGTTCTTGCTCTTGGCGACACCGGCCACGTCAATGCCCAGGGCCTGGCGCAGGTCCGCGCCGACTTCGCCGAGCACCTGGTAGGGCTCGACGACCTTCACGACGCCGCCCAATCCCAGCGCCTCCCGGAGCCGGTGGACCACGGACGCGGCGATGCCCGTGGTGGCGGTCGCGCCGAAGTCCATCGGGACCGCGTCCGGCTCGCGGTGGGCGAGCGCTGTCATCACTCTCTGTTTCGCGTCCATCCGGCCCTCCGTCGCCGGCCGCGCAAGGGCTGCCACGCACGTATCATAGAGGCCGGTCAGCGATTGGGCAAGGGCAGGAACGTGCGCTCCAGTGGACCTTCAACATCGAGATTGCGGGCTCATGTGCCACTCGTGCTCGTCCTCCTCCTCGTTCTCGTCCTCCCGGGCATGGGCGCGACATCGAGGACGAGGACGACGACGAGGACGAATGGCGCGCGTACCCTGCATTTCAATCGTGAAGTCGCTCCGTAGAAAGGATGCCTCCCCGGCCCTTTTTCCGGCTAGCGCCGGGGGCTACCCAAAAGGGTAGGGCCCACCCCCGGCGAGACGCCGGGGGCTACCCAGATAGGGGTAGGCGGGGCGTCTCGCCCCGCTGGCTCCTTCAGATGTGACCTGGAAAACCCGATGTGGTTTCCCTAACGGCGCACTAAAACGTACTGGCCACCCGGGCGAGGCCGCGCGCGGCCTGGCGGTGCAGGTCCGCCGTGCCGGCAACGGCGCTGAGGTAGCGCTCGCGCTTGGCGGGCGCCTTCCATATCTCCCCGAGCCCGCTTCCCACGGCATAGGGCGACAGATTGAGAGCCATGGCGGCATACGCCCGAGCAGCGGCATCGAACTGCCCGACGTTGCGCCGAACGGCCGGCAGCGAGTGTGCACGGTTAAGAAAGCGCACCGCCGAAAGCTGCGACCCCACAACGCGGCTGGCAAGGCGTTCGGCACAACGCCAGCCGTCCGGGCGGCACAGGGGGCAGAAGGAAGGCTCGGCAGTCTGCTGGAGCCAGGCGCCGTACCTCTCCCCGCCGAAGGTTCGCCGGTCGGTCCGGTACTCCCCGGCAGCGACGCTCGCGCCGAACCGGACGGCCTCCCGGAACGCCTCGGGCTCAGTCAGGCTGGGTACGGCGGGGCGCAGCACGTGGAACCGGCACCCGTGCTCGACCATGCAAGGCTGCGCCAGCGCCCCCGGGCAGGCCAGGACGAGCTGCGAGAGGTCGTCATGCCACCTTCGGACTATGCCCCAACACGGCCACGCCTCACACAGGACGACCTGACCTTCCTCGACGGCCTCCTTGACCCGACGCAGGAAGCCTTCGTACGCCGCCGGGTCGCCCTGCGGGGAGGATTCCACCGTGAACCCGACGGCGTGACCCATGAACTCCAGGCGAGCACCGTCCCACGAGTCGGCGAAACACGCGGCGCAAGCCTGGTCGGTCCCGAGGGCAGGTGAGAAGGCCGCGCCGGAGAGCCCGGCGACGTAGTCGTACGACACTTCGCGCCCCCAGTGTCGAAGTGCCGCGTGAACGGCGGCCGCAAGCGAATCCACCTCGAAGCACTTGCCCGGTATGCTCAAGGCTTCTATATTACTCGAACACATGTCAGCCGTGAGTGAGCGGCAGGTGTCTGACGCTGCTGCGGACCGGGCGGGAGCACGGCGCCGCAGGCGGCCAACATGCATGGTACTCGATAGTCGGCGCCCGCGCAAACCGGAAGCGCGGCCCCGGCCCGCAATGGCAAATGTAAGGAGAGAGCAAATGCCCTGGCCCACACGCGAGCAGGCGGAGGAGCTGCTGCACGAATGGACGAAGAACCGGAACCTGCGCAAGCACGCGTACGCGGTGGAAGCCGCCATGCGGGCGTACGCGGGCAAGCTCGGCGGGGACGCCGAGCAGTGGGCGGTGGTCGGGCTGCTGCACGACTTCGACTATGAGAAGCACCCGGACCTGGAGACTCACCCCTGGGCCGGCGCGCAGTACCTGCGCGAGCAGGGCTGGGCCGAGGAACTGGCGCAGGCCGTTCTGGCGCACGCCGAGCACACGGGCGTCGAACGAGCGACCATGCTGCAAAAGGCCATATTCGCGGTTGACGAGCTGACGGGCCTTATCGTCGCCGTTGCGCTGGTCAGGCCGTCGAAGAAGCTCGCCGACGTCACGGTCGAATCCGTGATGAAGAAGTGGGACGAGAAGCGTTTCGCCGCCGGCGTGAACCGGGAGCTGGTCGAGCAGGGAGCGCGCGAACTGGGCGTGCCGCTCGAAGAGCACGTCGAGGCGGTGCTGGACGCCATGAAGGGCATCGCGGACCGGCTGGGGCTCTGAGGGGAGGCCCTCGCCCGGCTGCCGCAGAACTCAACGTTTCACCGGAGGGGTCTGATGAAAGTACTGATGTCGAGGCACTCGGAGGGATTCGAGCACGCCTACCTGCCGCACGCCGAGGTCGCCGTCAAGAAGCTCGGGAAAGAGTCGGGCCTGTTCGAGGCGGTGACCACCGCGCGCAGCAGCCTGATAACTGCCGATGAACTGGCGAAATACGACGTCCTGGTGCTGGCGACGACGGGCGAGCTGCCGATGGACGACGAGCAGAAGGCGGCGCTGCTGGAGTTCGTGCGCGGCGGCAAGGGCTTCGTGGGCATCCACAACGCGACCGACACCTTCTACCAGTGGCCCGAGTACGGCGAGATGATCGGAGCGTATTTCGCCGGCCACCCGTGGACGCAGGAGGTGGGCGTCATCGTCGAGGACACCGAGCACCCGGCCACGGCGATGCTCGGCCAAAGCTTCCGGGTCATGGACGAGATTTACACGTTCAAGAGCTGGAGCCGCGACGCCACCCACGTGCTGATGTCCCTGGACAACACCTCCGTGGACCTGTCGAAGGGCAACCGGGAGGACAACGACTACGCGCTGGCCTGGTGCCACGAGTACGGCGAGGGCAGGGTCATGTACACGGGCCTGGGCCATCCGCCCGAGCTGTGGGACGAGCCCTGGTTCCTGGAGCACATCCTGGAGTGCATCAAGTGGGCCGGCCGCCTCACGTGAGGACGGCGGGCGGCGGCGGCACATCACCCCCGTGCCGGGCGGCCGGGATGCTCCGGTTGCCCGTTCGGGCGCGCGTTGATATGATGGAGCAGGGCGCCGCGGGGGAGCGCGCTCACACATCGGGGAGTGGATGATGGGGAGGCTCCTGGAAGGAAGGCAACGGGGACTCGGCCGGCTGTCCGTGCTCGTTCTGCTCCTGGCGGCGCCGTCCTGGGGGGCGGAAGATGCGTCCCCCGCCCTCCGGGACCAGTGGAACGCCCTCTACCTGAACGGGCAGAAGTGCGGGTACGAACGCACGGTCGTCCGGCGAATCGACGAGGATGGGAAGGTCCTCTACGAAACGAAGACGCACATGGAGTTCGCGATGGGGCGTGGGTCCCTCACCCTGCGCTTCGTCAGCGACAAGACGATACGGGAGAGCGCTGAGGGGCGGCTCGTGGCGTTCCGATTCGAAGACCGGCAAGGCCCCGTCTTCAAGCTGACGGAGGGCACGGTCGAAGGGGAGCAGATGGTGTTGAAGACGGGCACGGCCCTGTCCAGTTCGGCGCCGGCCACCTATCCCGCCCCGAAGGGCCTCTGCCCGTGGGCGCTGGACCGGCAGCGGGCGCAGAAGGGCTTCAAGCCCGGCACGCGATACACCTTCCCCGCGTTTCTGCCCGACTTCCCGAACCAGGCCGTCCAGGGAACGTGTGTGGTCGCCGGCGCCGAGACCGTGGAGGCGGGGGGCGAGAAGAGGATGCTGCACCGACTGGATTACACGTTCGACCTGCTGCCGGGGGTGGATTCCCGCGAATGGGTGGACGACGACAACACGGCCTGGGTCACGACCGTGAGCATGGGGCCCGGCCTGACGCTGGAGGCCAGGCTGGTGCGCAGGGAACAGGCGCTCTCCCGCGACGATCCGGCGGACCTATTGCCCGCCGCGTTCGTGCCCTGTGACAGGCCTGTCGTGGCCCCCCGCACGGTCGAGCACCTCTACCTGTTGATGGTGCCCAAGGAGCCCGGCACGGCCGTAGCCGCGCCTCCCTCCGGGCCGTGGCAGACGGTGACGGAGATGCAGAGGGGCATTCACCTTGCCGTGCGGAAGGCGAGTCCGTCGCCCGAGAAGAGCTATCCGATCCCGTATGACGGGGAGGAATACGCCGAGCTGCTGGCGGCGAATCGGTGGCTGGAGACCAAAGACCCCGTCGTGGCGGAGATGGCCCGGACGGCAGTGGGGGATGCCAGCGACGCGCTCGCCGCCGCGCTGCGCATCGAAGCATACGTCCACGAGGCCATCACGAGCAAGGACCTGTCCATCGGCATGGCCACGGCCGCCGAGACGGCCCGCCAGAAGGCCGGGGACTGCACGGAGCACGCCGTCCTGGTCGCGGGGCTGGCGCGGGCGGCCGGCATACCCAGCCGGGTGGTGGAGGGCCTGGTCTACGTGGACGCGACGCCCGCCGGCGGGCCGGGGTTCGGCTACCACATGTGGGCGGAGGCCTACGTCGGGGAGTGGCTGCCTCTGGACGCCGTTTTCCACGGGCACGACGCCACGCACGTCGCACTCGGTCGGAGCGACCTGAACAGCCCGGACACGCTCGCCGGTGTGACGAACATCGTTGCCTCCTTCGGCAGGTTCACGATTCGCGTCCTGGGCGCCGGGGAAGGCCCCGGTCTCCAGCCCGCGGAGTAAGCGTTCGGCAGTTCACAAGTCCGTAACAGGGACATTGCTATGCGCGATGGGAAACAGGCGATGAGCAGGCGGACCGTGGTATTGCTGTCTTCGGTCGCCGTCGCCGTACTCGCACTGCTCGTCGTCCCGCGCGTTCTGGCCAACGTCCTGGTGGACTACTGGTGGTTCCGGTCTCTGGGTTACGGCTCGGTTTACACGAAGGTTCTCTGGGCGAAGATCGGGCTATGGTGGCTGGGCTTTGCGGTCGCGTTCGGCGGCGCCGCCCTGGGCATAGTGTGCGCACGGCGGCGCATGGGGCCGGAGCGGGTCGCCTTCGTGCGGTTCGGAACGCTGGTGATGCCGGCCCCGTCCCTGCGACGTTACGCGATGATCCTCTGCTGGGGCATCGCCTTCCTGGCCGGTCTGGTGGGCGGCACAAGCGCAACGGCGCTGTGGCATCGGGTGCTCCTGTTCCTCAACCAGGCTCCGTTCGGGGTCAGCGACCCGATCCTTGGCAACGACGTGGGCTTCTACGCCTTTGCGTATCCGCTGGCCAGAGCGCTGCACCCTCTCCTTCAGGCCCTGGCGTGGCTCTCGCTCGGCATCTCGACGCTGCTCTACGTGTCGGCCGGTGCGTTCGCCGTCGGGCGGGTGGGGGCATTCCCGCGACGGCCGTTCGCGCACCTGAGCAGGATGGTCGGCGTCATCTTCCTCCTGACCGGGCTCGGCTATCTGCTGAACCGCTACGGCCTGCTCTGCAGCACCGAGGGGGTGACATTCGGCGCCGGTTATGCGGACATCAAGTCCCGCCTCCCGGCCTACTGGATCATGTTCGCGGCCAGTCTGGCGGCGGCGGGGATGTTCTTCACCGCCAGTTCCCCCGCGCACCTGAAACGCCTTGCCGTGACGATTGCCGCGTGGGCCGGCTGCGCGCTCGTCTTCGTCGGGCTGCTGCCGCCGTTGCTCCAGGCCCTACGCGTCGAGCCGAACGAACTCGAACTGGAGAAGCCGTACATCCGCAACACCATCGAGGGCACGCTGCAGGCATACGGTCTCTCCGGCATCGATGAGGTCCAATACCCGGTCAAGGAGGGCCTGACCTACGAAGCCGTGCAGGCGGAGTCCGGCACCGTCTCCAACGTGCGGCTGTGGGACAAGGGGCCCCTCTACGAGACCTACCGCGAGAAGCAGGGCATCCGGACCTACTATGACTTCGGCGGCGTCAGCGAGGACCGGTACGACCTGGCGCGCGGCACCACGCAGGTGATGCTCTCGGTGCGCGAGCTGCGGCACGAGGGGTCACAGACCTGGGTCAACAAGCGGCTGCAATACACGCACGGCTACGGCCTCTGCGCCAGCCCCGTCAACGATTACACCCAGCAGGGGCTGCCCGTCCTGCTGGTCAGGGACATCCCGCCCGTCGCCCCGCCGGAGATGGCGGTGGACCGCCCGGAGATATACTACGGCCTCGGCCCGTCCGACTACGCCTTCGTCAACACCCAGGCGGAGGAGTTCGACTACCCCGCCGGCGAGGAGAACCGATACACCCGCTACGAGGGGAAGGGGGGCGTCCCGGTCGCCGGCCTCCTGCGCAAGCTGCTCTTCGCCGTCAGGCTGCGGGACTTCAAGATACTGCTCTCCGACGACCTGACCGAGGGCAGCCG
>Ga0180431_10000715_pt1 | contig 47306 bp, 47 predicted proteins | sample SS_ome_11_FD_132459 | JGI IMG/M metagenome (GOLD analysis project Ga0180431, IMG submission 132459) | Hypersaline lake sediment archaeal communities from the Salton Sea, California, USA - SS_1_MS_1 metaG | ecosystem: Environmental > Aquatic > Non-marine Saline and Alkaline > Hypersaline >... | reverse complement strand
ATGTCGGCTCATCACATCCTGGGGGTGGAGAAGCTCCCAAGGGTTCGGCTGTTCGCCGATTAAAGTGGTACGTGAGCTGGGTTCAGAACGTCGTAAGACAGTTCGGTCCCTATCTGTCGTGGGCGTAGGATATTTGAGAGGAACTGTCCTTAGTACGAGAGGACCAGGACAGACGAGCCTATGGTGTTCCAGTTGTCACGCCAGTGGCATGAGCTGGGTAGCTATGCTCGGAACGGATAAGCGCTGAAAGCATCTAAGCGCCAAGCCTCCCTCAAGAAAAGATATCCCTGAAGACACCTTGTAGACTACAAGGTTGATAGGTTTCAAGTGTAAGGCCCGTAAGGGCTTCAGCTTAGAAATACTAATCTGTCGTTCGGCTTGGCCTTTTATTTTGGACCGGTTCCATACGAAAATTTCGCATGGAACCGGTCCAGGACCCTAAAACTATAGTTGTTCACTTTTGAGCGCCCATACCGGGGAGGTTCACCCGTTCCCATTCCGAATACGGCCGTTAAGCTCCCCAGGGCCAATGGTACTACTCGGGCAACTGAGCGGGAGAGTAGGTCGGCGCTCATTTTTTTATAAAAACCACTTCTGGATCGTTCGGATAAATTTATTTATCCGGCTTGGGAGTGGTTTTTTTTGCTTCTTATTCAAATATATGATATAATCTGCCTATATGAAATTTTTTTTAGCGCTGGCAATATTTACCTTTACCACGTCGCTCAATTTTGTTCATGCGGAAGAAACCCGCTCCCCGCGGGATACAATAAAGCAATACAGGGCAATTTTAAAAAACGCCGCTGAACCCGCGAAAGCCGCCGAGGCACATTACGAGATAGGCCGTGCCCTTGAAACGCTCGGCAATGAAACAGAGGCTACCGCCGAATATCTCAAGGTAATCATAAACTACCCGGATATAAAACCGTTTAATAAATTGTCAGAAGAAGGATTGGGGCGTCTTTACAGCGGTTTTTCGGAGCGCTCAAGAGAGCTTACCGCCGAATACAACGAAAAAGAGGCGCAGAAGGATCCCACGATATTTTTCGCGTACATAAAATCCCTTTACGAAAACCACAGAAACATGGGGCAATATAAACGTGCCATTCATGTTCTCGAAAGGCTTTATGACATGGACCCGGAAAATGAATCCTACCTTGTGGATATTGGCGAGATCTATTTGCACGGATATAACGACAGCGACAAGGCGATTTTTCATTTCAAAAAAGCGCTTGAAATAAACCCGAATAATATAAAAGCGTATGTAGATATCGGCCGGGCTTGCGAGAAAAAAGGCGATTATGAAACAGCCGTGAATGAATATACCCGCGCGGCGGAAATCTCTCCGGCGAGCCCCTGGACGATATATGGCCTGAGGCGGATAAGCGGCATAAGGCTTGCCGAAGACAGGGGCCTCGTTAAAGACTGGTATTTTTTGGGCCCGTTTGATAATGCCGGTAACGAAGGGCTCGCGAAACATTTTCCGCCGGAAAAAAAGGTAGACCTCAGCGCGGTTTATACCGGAAAAGACGGACGCTCGATAAAATGGTTCAGGCCGTTTGATTACGATTCTTCGGGATACGTGGATTTAAATATGATTATCAGCCCGAATGATTTTGCCGTGGCATACGCGCTTACCTATTTGAATTGCCCGTCGGAAAAGGAGGTACAGTTCAGATTCGGCTCCGAAGACGGAATCAGGGCATGGCTTAACGGCCGTGAAATATTCAACCGCACTATTTCCGGGCCGGCAATAGTGGACGATGATCTGGTGGCCGTGAAGCTGAAAAAAGGATGGAACGAAATAATGCTCAAGGTCACGGATACGTGGGGCAGCTGGGGTTTCTATTTCAGGGTGACTGATCTAAAAGGAGATTTTGTCGAAGAGGCGGTTTTCGACCCGTTGCGGAATACTGAAAGGCTGAAACGCATATACGGAAAATTAAAAAGAGAGAAACGTTTTCGCCTTACCAGAATAGCCGCGACGTATACCGCCGCCATTACATTGCTTCTTCTGGGGTTTTACTTGATGGTCTCGAACATACGCAACAAGATCAAGATTAACCGCATGAAAGAGGATTTTATATCAAGTGTCTCGCACGAACTCAAGACACCCATCGCGGCCGTTAAGATGTTAACCGAAACTCTCCGCCGCGGCAAGGTAAAAGAAACCTCGAAAATAGACCGTTATTATGGTATGATCATAAAAGAGTCGGACCGCCTTACGAGATTTATAAACAAAATACTGGATTTTTCGAGGATAGAAAAAGGCGGTAAGGTTTTTTACTTTGAGAAGGTGAATGTCGTTGATGTGGCGAAAACCGCCGCCGGGACATATAGGGACGAGGCGCAGGACAAAGAATTTAAGATACGCGCCAGTTCAGAAAAAAACGAAATATTCGCGGAAATAGATAAAGACGCCATTTTTCAGATCATCCTGAATCTTATTGACAACGGCTATAAATATTCCGGCAAAGAGAAAGATATATCGGTGGATGTCAGTGAAGCCGGGAAAGATGTACGCGTAACGGTAGCGGATAAAGGGGCCGGTATATCCAAGAGCGATATTGAGAAGATATTCGATAAATTTTTCCGTTCCGAGAGAGACATGCAAAGAGGCGTGAAAGGCAGCGGGCTCGGACTTTCGTTTGTAAAGCGCGTAATAGACGCTCACGGCGGAAAAATTGCCGTTGAAAGCGAAGTCGGTAAAGGAACGAAATTTGTAATCTTGTTACCGGCTAAAAAAACCTAATATTCCACTGCGTCAGTGGGTATTCGCGTTTTGTGTCCACTGACGCAGTGGAATGGGGTAAACATGGGAGGTGGCGGATATGATTAAGGTGTTAGTAATAGAAGATGAACCTGCGATCCTGAACGGTTTAAAAGATAACCTCGAAAGTGAGGGTTACAAGGTTTCCTCGGCATCCGATGGTAAAGAAGGACTCGAGAAGGCCGTTAAAGAGGCGGCGGATATAGTTCTCCTGGATGTCATGCTTCCCGGAATGAATGGTTTTGACGTCTGTAAAGAGATAAAATCCAAGAAACTTACCCTACCCATAATAATGCTTACCGCAAAAGCGAAAGAAGCGGATAAAATAATGGGCCTTGCCCTCGGTGCCGACGATTATATTACCAAGCCCTTTAGCATAAAAGAACTCCTGGCCAGAGTAAAAGCCGTTCTTCGCAGGGTAAAAATACATAAAGAAGCCAAACATAAAAGGATCAAATCCTACGAATTCGGGGATATTAAACTGAACTTTACCAAATTTGAGGCGTATAGAGGTAAGAAGAAACTCAAGTTTTCCAAGCGCGAATTTGAAGTTCTTGAATACATGATAAAGCGTAAAAATGAAGTTGTGTCAAGAAACGACCTTCTTGATGTAGTCTGGGGCTACGAGGTGTATCCAAGCACGAGAACAGTCGATAATTTTATGGCGCGAATAAGGAAACAGATAGAGGAAAAGCCCTCAAAGCCGAAATATATCCAGAGCATCAGAAGCGCCGGATATAAGCTTGTTATATAATTTTACCCCATTCCGAATAAGTAAGACGGGCCCGGATTACAGGCGTTTATCCGAAAAAAGTGTTACATGTTTTTTACATTTCTTTAATATTTCCGTTACCTTTTTTTCGTGGTAATAGTGTATACTTGTATTAGAAAACATCCTTCCCCTCATAAAGCTTGGCACATGACAGGGGTCAGGCCTTCACATTTGACATTTCTTCGCAAATGTCAAATGTGAAGGCTTGGCCCTTTTCCCTTCCATATATACCTCTTGACAAATACGCATTTCTCCTATATAGTGTAATTCTTCTAATATTATAACCCATGCAACGAAAGGAGGCCGCGTGGCAGACAAAATAGCCATACGAAACATCATGCTTCTCGGGCATTCCCATTCCGGAAAAACCCAAATATCCGAAGCGCTTCTTTACGAAAGCGGGGCAATACCAAAACCCGGTTTAGTTAATCAGGGTACGGCCATATCCGATTACAATGAGGATGAAAAAGAAAGAAAAATATCGATAAATTCCTCAATGCTGCATTTTACAAGCGGCGGCGTTAAAGTAAACATAATTGACGTGCCGGGTTACGGCGATTTTACAGGCGAGGTTATAAGCGGTGTGCGCGCCGTTGACGGCGCTGTTATACTGGTAAACGCCGCCGGTGGGCTTGAAATAGGTACCGGCAGGGCGCTTAAACTCGTGGCGGCAAAAAAAATGCCGGCAGTTATTTTCATAAATAAAATTGATAAAGAACACGCCGATTTTAAAAAATGTATTAGCGGCTTAAAAGAAAAACTCGGAAAAAAATGCGTTGTGCTTACTTATCCGGCGGGCTCGAGTGAATCTTTCAAAGACGTGGCCAACCTGATTACTAAGGAAAAAATAGGCGCGCTTTCGGAAGACGAAAAAAAAGAGGCCGAGACGCTGGCCGAAGAGCTGGTTGAAAATGTGGCCGAATCGGATGACGCGCTTCTCGAGAAATACCTGGATAAAGGAGAGCTTACAAAAGAGGAAGTGAAAATCGCTCTCGGAAAAGCTATTTTAGGGGGTGAGATTATCCCCGTTCTGTCCGGTTCCGCCATGAACGGGGTAGGCATAAAAGAACTGCTCGATGTGATAATAGGCAATCTCCCTTCACCGGGCGAGATACCGCCTATCGAAGTTACAAACCCTAAAAATAACGAGAAAATCAAGGTTAACGCGCAAGAAACACCTTTTTTCAGCGCTCAAGTCTTTAAGACAATTTCAGATCCCTATGTGGGCCAGATATCAATATTTCGCGTATTTTCCGGTGGCCTTTCTGCAAATGCCCCGCTTTACAACAGCACAAAGAATAATTCGGAAAAAGGCGGGCAGATTTTTGCCCTTCAGGGAAAAGAACAGAAACAGATGGCGGGTGTTTCCGCGGGCGATATCGCATGTGTCGCCAAATTAAAAAACACCAATACCGGTGACTCATTATCCACGGAAAAACACCCGGTTATATTTGAACCAATACAATTTCCCGAGCCGGCGATATCTTTTTCAATAAAACCTAAAACGCGTTCGGACGAGGACAAAATCTCTAATGCCCTGCATAAGCTTACCGCGGAAGATAAAACGTTCACCATTGTTCGTGACCAGCAAACCAAAGAGCTTGTCGCCTCAGGCATGGGTGACCTCCACCTGAAAATCATGATAAAGCGATTGCAGAGGCGTTTCGGCGTGCAGGTGGATATAGGGACGCCTAAAGTCGCGTATAAAGAAACTATAACGTCCAAGGGCGACGCTCACTACAGGCACAAAAAGCAGTCGGGTGGAGCGGGCCAGTTCGCAGAGGTGTGGCTGCGCGTAGAGCCTCTTGAGAGAAGCGCGGGCTTTGAATTTGTCGATGAAATTGTGGGCGGCGCGATTCCCGGCCCGTTTGTTGTGAGTTGTGAAAAAGGCATAAAATCGGCAATGCAGGAAGGGGCTATGGCCGGTTATCCCATGGTTGACATAAGGGCCATAGTGTACGACGGAAAGACGCACCCGGTAGACTCTAAGGATATCGCGTTTCAAATAGCGGCGCGGCACGGTTTCAAAGAAGCTATCATGAAAGCGAAACCCGTTCTTCTTGAGCCGATAATGGACGTGGACGTTACCATTCCGGACGAGCACATGGGTGACATTACAGGGAGCCTTAATTCAAGAAGGGGCAGGATAATGGGAATGGAGCCCGGCATCGGGACACAGGTGATAAAGGCAAAAGTCCCACTGGAGGAAATGTACAAGTGGGCGAATGAGCTCAAATCCCTTACCGGCGGCAAGGGAAGTTACGCTATGCATTTTTCCCATTATGAAGTAGTTCCCTCAAATATCGCACAGGCGATAGTGGACAAGGCAAAAAAAGCGAAAGAAGAAGCAAGGGTTTAGCGCGTAAAGTTCATGACGGGCGATGGGCGATGAAAAAATGCGGATTGAATGAAAAGCAAATAAACGTTTGCCGTTCATCCGGCCCTGAAAAATACGACACCAGGAAGGAAAATAAGTTATGAGCGGACATTCAAAGTGGGCGTCGATAAAACATAAAAAAGGCGCGGCCGACGCGAAACGCGGAAAAATTTTCACAAAGCTTATAAGAGAAATAACCGTTGCTGCGAGGCAGGGCGGCGGGAAGCAGGAGGCGAATCCCCGTTTGCGCCTTGGCATTCAGAGGGCGAAAGATGCCAATATGCCTCAAGAAAATATTGAGCGCGCCATAAAAAAGGGAACCGGAGAGCTGGAAGGTGTAAGCTATGAGGATGTTACCTATGAGGGGTATGGCCCCGCCGGCGTCGCCATTATGGTGGAAGTCCTGACTGACAATAAAAATAGGGCATCCGGGGCGATAAGAAATATTTTTTCCAAAAAAGGCGGTAACATGGCAGGTTCCGGTTCGGTCAGCTGGATTTTTGAAAAGAAAGGCTATATTGTTATTAACAAAAGCGCCGTGGATGAAGAAAAACTCATGGATATCGTTCTTGAGGCCGGCGCCGAGGACCTGAAAACGGAAGAAACCAATTATGCCATTACCACGGGACAGGGCGATTTTGAGAAGATAAAAAAAGCGGTGGAGGGTAATAAAATAAAAATAGAAACAGCCGAAATCACGAATGTGCCTAAAAGCACGATCAGGGTAACCGGCGAAAACGCCAAAAAAGTTCTCTCTCTGGTGAATGAACTCGAGGACAACGACGATGTGCAAAATGTCTACGCGAATTTTGATATTCCCGATGATGTTTTGAAAGAGCTTGAATGATCACAGGCAGGGATTCTTACGGATTTCATACGCGAAACAGATCTATGTTAAAAAGATGATCATACTTGGAATCGATCCCGGCTTAAATATAACCGGTTACGGCGTGATAGAAGTAAGGGCGCCGCGGAGGATAAAATTGAAAGAGGCGGGTGTCATAAGGACGAAGCCGAAGGACGGCATAAGCGCCCGGCTTGAAAAAATTTATTCAAATATTTCGGATATCGTCCGGGAATATAAACCCGGAGCTATTGTTCTTGAAAAACTTTATTCTCATTACAAACATCCCGTGACGTCGATTCTTATGGGACACGCCAGAGGCGTTGCCTGCCTGGTGGCGGGTTCATCGGGTATAAAACTTATAAGTTACCCCTCCACGAAAATAAAAAAGGCGGTAACAGGCCATGGACGGGCCTCAAAAATGCAGATCCAGGGCATGGTTAAAGAACTTCTCGGGCTTAAAAATAAACCGGAGCCGATGGACGTCGCCGATGCCCTAGCGTGCGCTCTTACATATGTTAATGCGGAGTTAAGATGATATCAAAAATACAGGGCAAAGTCAGATCAAAAAAACAGTGCAAGGTTTTACTTGAGGTCGCGGGCGGCATTTCATATGAAGTGCTTGTGCCGGATGCGGTTATGAGAAACATTGAAAAAAATACACCTGAAGGAAGCGACTTGACCCTGACGACATATTATTATTTTCAAAGCGATCCCTCAAAGAGCATACCCGTACTTATAGGCTTCCTGAATGAAATAGAGAAAGAGTTTTTCGAAAAATTCATAACAGTTTCGGGCGTTGGCCCAAAAGCGGCCTGCAGGGCGCTTTCACTTCCGATTTCGGAAATAGCGGACGCTATTGACAGGGCCGACCTGAAGGTTCTCAAGACGCTTTCCGGCATAGGCGAACAGAGGGCCAAGGAGATTATCGCGAAACTTCAGGGAAAGATTGGAAAATTCGGCCTGATCCAGGATCGTTGCCAGGTGCCCGGCGCGTTGAAAGTCGCAGAAGACGTTAAGGAAGAGGCGCTTTCGGTGCTTTTGCAGCTGCAGTACAGAAAAAAAGAAGCCGGAGAAATGATAGAGAAGGCCTTAAAAAGAAATCCTGCCGCGAAAACGAGCGAAGATTTGTTGAATGAGGTTTATAAAGCGAAAAGAAGCAAAACATAGCGAAGCCCCGCGCCTTTCCTTTCATGACAAGGCTTTGAGGAAAGCAGCGCCGGAAAATATGTGAATAATACCGCAGGCGTGAGCCCGTGGAGGTATGATGAAAAAAAAGAAAGTTCAGGACAAGCGCGAGAAAATTATTAAAGAAAAAGAATCAGAGGAAGACGTAATACTTAATATGTCGCTTCGGCCCGGAAGCGTGAAGGATTTTATCGGGCAGGGCGCCATGATTGAGAATCTTAAGATCTCCCTGCAGGCCGCCAAAAAAAGAAAAGAGCCGCTTGAACACGTTCTTCTTTCGGGGCCGCCCGGATTGGGCAAAACTAGCCTTGCCCATGTAGTGGCAAACGAAATGGGCGTATCCATAACAGCCACTAGCGGCCCGGCCATTGAACGGGCAGGCGACCTCATAGGCATACTTACCAATCTCTCAGAAGGCGATATCCTGTTCGTGGACGAGATCCACCGTCTCGCGAAAGTAGTGGAGGAATTTCTTTACCCCGCGATGGAGAATTTTCAGATAGATTTTATCATAGATAAGGGGCCTTACGCCAAAACTATAAAATTCAATCTAAAAAGATTTACTCTTATCGGCGCCACCACACGCGCCGGGCTTCTTACCGCCCCTCTTCGCGGCAGGTTCGGCATGTTTTACCACTTTGATTTTTATGAACCCTCGGAATTGGTGAAAATCGTCATAAGGTCAGCGAAAATTTTAAATATTTCCATAGACCATGATGCCGCCATAGAGATCGCCGGGCGTTCCCGGGGTACCCCGCGGGTGGTAAACCGGTTATTGAGGAGGGTGCGCGACTGGTCTCAGGTAAAAGCGGACGGCAGAATAACAAGGGACATAGTGGTAAAAGCCCTTAAGAGCCATGGCGTAGATGCATTAGGGCTTGACTCTATAGACAGGAAAGTGGTTCAGACTATCCACTCCTCATATAAGGGGGGGCCGGTCGGCCTTGAAGCGCTTGCCTCTACCATGAACGAGGAGCCCGATACCATTGTCGACATAGTCGAGCCGTTTCTTCTGAAATCAGGGTTTATCAGAAGAACGCCGCGGGGCAGACAATTGACAGACCTTGCCTATAGGCATCTCAACCTCAAAAAGGAATCACAAAAGGAGTTATTTGGTTAGCCGGTTAACCGGTTAGCGGGTTGCATAAACCGCCAACCGGCCAGCCGGCAAGCTATCATGAAATTATTATTACATACCTGCTGCGCGCCATGCGCTGTATATCCGATCCTGGAAGCTAAAAGAAAAAATTTTGCCGCTAGCGGTTTCTTTTATAACCCCAATATCCACCCGCCGTTCGAATACGAAAGAAGGAAAAAAGAGGCCGAGATTTTTTTTCATTCAGAGAACATACCCCTTTTTCTGCCCGAATATGATACGCGCGATTTTTTCAAAAAAGTCAGTTCCCGGGCCGCGGTCCTGCGTTGTCCCGAATGCTGGTTTACCAGGCTCGAGAAAAGTGTTTCTTTCGCCGCCGAAAACGGATTTGACGCTTTTACCACAACACTTTTAGGAAGCCCTTACCAGGATCACGGGTGCATTAGGAAAATTTGCGCCGGGCTTTCAGAAGAAAAAGGGGTGGAGTTTTATTACAGTGATTACAGGATTGGCTTCAGGGACGCGCACCGGACAGCCCGGCAAAGAGGCATGTATTGCCAGAATTATTGCGGTTGCGTATTTTCGATAATTGAACGTGAAGAGGCTAAAGCCGCGAAACGAAAAGAGAAAAAAACAGTTGTTGCAAAAACGTGAAAGGCCCAAAGCGATTTCAGGGGAGAAGGCCGCTTCGCTTACTTTTTCGTCTCATGCCCCGTATGGAGGGGCAAAAGGCCGCAGCGGTTAATTTATAATACATTACATGGGTAAATCGTTAATCATAATAGGCGTGATTTTAGTTGTCGCCGGAATTTTTCTCACTTTCGGAGGAGGGTTACCGCGGATTGGACGGCTTCCGGGGGACATAATTATCCAGAAGAAGAACTTCACTTTCTATTTTCCGATAGTGACCTGTATTTTAATAAGTATAGTTTTGTCGTTTATATTTTTTCTATTCTTCAGGCAAAGATGACAGTTATTACGAAAAAATCACGCCGCGCGCGTCATACTTTTTGCGCCTTTATTTTATGCGCACTTGTTTTCATTCTTGTTTCCGGGCAGTCCTACCCCTCGCCCGCGGTAAATATCAGGGTGTGCGTGGCGAAAGGGGAAGATAGGATTTTGCTTAGCGTAAAGGGCTCTTACGTCATAAAGGCGGTAAACTCGGATCTTGAACTGGGCGACGGCAGGTATTTGAAAAAAGAATACGTAATCCCCACAAACAGCGGTATCAGATTAGGAAAAAAAGAGTATAAAATTTACGGCATAAGAATCATTCCGAAAAAGGACGCGAGTATATATGTGGACAAAAAGCGTTTCAGGGGCGTGGTTGATATTTTAAGGACCGAAGACCTTAAGCTTATTGTCGTAAACCACCTGAACCTGGAGGAATATCTTTACGGCGTTATGCGCAGTGAAGTCCCTCATTACTGGCCGATGGAAGCGTTAAAGGCGCAAGCGATAGCGGCAAGGACTTTCGCGTTGAACAGGATAAGCGGCATGCGCGACAGGGATTACGATGTTACAAGCGATATTTATTCGCAGGTTTACGGAGGGCGCGGGGGCGAGCGCTGGAGGACAACGAGAGCCGTAAAATCGACAAAAAATAAGATTCTAACGTACAAAGGGGAAATCATCCCTGCTTATTATCACTCTATTTGCGGCGGCCATACCGAGAACGCCGAAAACGTGTTTGGTTTAGAGATCGCGCCGCTCGAGGGGCGGCCCTGCCCTTTCTGCAGGGGCGCCAAAGGGATGTATTGGAAGGTAAAATTATCTTATGAAGAGGTGGAAAAGCTCCTTAATGGTTACGGCATTAAAGTAAAAAACATACGTTCAATAGGTGAGGGAAGCAGGGATAGATCCGGACGGTTGAAGACAATTAAAATAACAGACACGGCGGGTGGGAGGAAAATTCCGTGCTTTAAATTTCGCCTTGCCATCGGCCCGAATACCATAAGAAGTACCGACTTCACCGTAAAAAATGCGAAAAATACCGCTATATTCAAAGGCAGGGGCTGGGGCCACGGCGTGGGCATGTGCCAGTGGGGCGCTTTTGAAATGGCGAAGCGCCGCCTTACCTACAAAAAAATCCTCGAATTTTATTATCCCGGGGCCGAAATAGTGGATTTAGAAAAGGCGCGATAAAATCTTTGGATAAACAGGGGAGGCTTACCGTATGCTTATCCACAGGATAAATTTAGCATGAAGTTGTCTGATTTTGACTATATATTACCGAGGGAATTAATTGCGCAATATCCTAGCGAAACCAGGGGCGGGGACCGGCTGCTTGTTCTGGACAGGAGAAAAAATTCTTTTGAAGAAAAGATTTTCCCGGATGTCGTAGGTTATTTTAAATCCGGCGATGTCCTTGTTTTAAACGACACAAGAGTTATGCCGGCCCGGATTTTCGGACGGAGAAAAACCGGCGGAAAAGTGGAAATTTTTCTTATAAACAAAAACGCCTGTATGGCCACGGCGCTGGTCAGGTCCTCCGGCAGAATACGCGAGGGGGAGAGTATTCTACTGGATTCCGGTGACGAGGCCCGGGTTTTAGGCAGGTCTGATATCGGGAGGCTGGTTGAATTCAGAAAAACACCCGATGAAATTATGAGAAAATGCGGCCACGTGCCGCTTCCGCCATATATATCAAGGCCGGATGAACCGGAAGACAGTGACCGGTATCAGACAGTTTACGCCTCATCCGAAGGCGCGACGGCCTCGCCGACCGCAGGCCTTCATTTTACGGAAGAAATAATCGATGAATTAACTAAAAAAGGCGTCAGGGTGGCGTATATCACGCTTCATGTAAGCTACGGCACTTTTGCGCCGGTAAAAGAAGAAGAGGTGGAAAAACATAGGATGCATTCGGAATTTTACCGTGTATCCGAAGAAAACGCGGCGATTATACGTGAAGCGCGTAAAAAAAATAATAGAATTTTCGCCTGCGGCACGACTTCTTTAAGGACGCTTGAAACGGTGTCCGGCTTCGCGGGCCTGTCCCGCGAAGTTTTGCCCGTGAGTTTAAATAAAGGTTTCGAGGGATATACGGATATTTTTATTTATCCGGGTTACAAATTCAAAACGACGAACGCGCTTATTACTAATTTTCATCTGCCGAAATCCACGCTTCTTCTTTTAACAAGCGCGTTCTGCGGAAAGGAATTGCTTTTCAGGGCTTATGATTACGCTATTAAAAATAGATTCGGTTTTTTCAGTTACGGCGACGCGATGTTGATCGTATAAGGTTTGGCTGGATGTTTAAACTGTTGCATAAAGACAATTCGGGTAAAGCGAGGGCGGGTATTTTAATTACCGCGCACGGAGAGGTTCATACTCCATGTTTTATGCCGGTAGGAACTCAGGCGACGATAAAAGCGCTTTCCGGCCGAGAGGTAAAGGAATCCGGGGCGGAAATGATAATGGCGAACGCTTATCACCTGTATTTGCGGCCCGGTGAAGATATCCTCAAAAAAGCGGGAGGGCTTCACAATTTTATGTCATGGGGGCGCTCTATTATGACCGATTCCGGGGGTTACCAGATATTCAGCCTGGCCCCTCTGAGAAAAGTTAAAAAGGACGGCGTTGAATTCACCTCGCATATTGATGGTTCAAGACATTTCATGACGCCTGAAAAAATAATAGAGTTCCAGCGGATTCTGGGAAGCGACATAATGATGCCTCTTGACGAATGCCTGCATTATCCGGTAAGCCGAAGTACAGTAGAGGAGTCGCTTAAAACTACGTTCGATTGGGCGAAACGTTCGAGGAAATTACTATGTTATCCCTGCGGGCCTTCCGGCAGTGACAGGCAGATGTTATTTGGCATCATACAGGGCGGAACCTATCCCGATCTCCGCAAAAGGGCCGTTGAGGAGATCACGGGCCTTGGTTTCGACGGTTACGCGATAGGCGGGGTAGCCGTGGGTGAGCCGGTTGGGTTAATTCACGAAATTACCGAATATACCGCCGGGATTTTACCTGAAAATAAAATCAGGTATCTCATGGGCGTCGGTACGCCGCTTGATATGCTGTCGGCCATTTCCGAAGGCGTGGATTTATTCGACTGCGTGGTGCCGACGAGAAACGGAAGAAACGGGCAGGCGTTTACGTCCGAAGGCGAGCTGCAGCTTCGAAACGCGCCGTTCAAGGCGGATTTCAGGCCTATTGATGAAAAATGCGGCTGTTACGCGTGCAGGAACTACTCCCGCGCTTACATAAGGCATTTATTTAATACCGAGGAGATCCTGGGGCTTCGCCTTGTATCGTTGCATAATATCTGTTTTTATGATAAACTTATAGGCGATTCAAGAAAGGCTATCGAAGAAAACAGGTTTGACGGGTTCAAAAAGGAATTTCTAAGAAGGTATGAAAAATAAAGGCCCTTCGCACAGACAAGTCGCAGTGAAGGGCCAATTCGGCCAAATGACTTACACTCCTTGTTGGTCGCGTAAGTCATGGTCTTATTGGAGGAAAGCATGTTGAACGCATACGCACAGGCCGCGGGGGCGCCGGCTCAGGCATCCGGAAGCCCGTTGATTTCATTGATGCCCATAATTGTGATTTTTATTATTTTTTATTTCCTGCTGATAAAGCCGCAGAAAAAGGCGCAGGCGGATCACAGGAAAATGGTCTCGGAACTTAAGAAAAACGACGAAGTTATTACTTCGGGCGGTATTCACGGAACGATCGTTAATGTAAAAGAAAATTCCCTGGTCCTCAGGGTAGACGATAACGTGAAGATTGAGATTCAAAAAAACGCTGTCAGTACGCTTAAGAAATCAAGGCAGGGATAACATATCATAGCGGTTAACAGGGAGTAAATATGACGAAGAATTTAAAATGGAAGGCGGTTCTGGTGGTGCTGGTTGTGGGCTATGCCCTATGGCTCGGGTGGCCCCCGCTTAATATAACTGACAGGGAAGGCAATGTAACAGAGAAAGGAAAAGTGAATCTCGGCCTTGACCTTCAGGGCGGGATGCATCTTGTTCTTGAGGTAGACACATCCAAACTGACGGCTGAAGAAGCGAAAGACGCCCCTGACAGGGCGCTTGAAATTATACGGAACAGAATTGACCAGTTCGGAGTGCTGGAGCCGTCCATTCAGAAGCAAGGCAGCAATAGGATCGTTCTCCAGCTTCCCGGTGTCACCGACAGGGAGCGGGCCATCAAGCTTGTTAAAAGCTCTGCGCATCTCGAATTCAGGATTGTTTCTGACGATACGGAGCTGATGAAAAAGGCGCTTGCCGGTGAGGAGGTGCCCGGTTACGAACTTAAAAAACTGAAAAAAAGCGAGGGGAAATACGAAGAGATTCTTGTGGAAAAGAAACCGGCCCTGAAAGGCGACACCCTTATTGACGCCACGACCGAATTCAGCCAGACGGCTTTTAATCAGCCCTATGTTTTGTTGAATTTCAACAATAAGGGCGCGGCGATTTTTTCTAAAGTTACCGGTGACAATATCGGCAAGCGTCTCGCTATTGTCCTGGACGGTAATGTATACAGTGCTCCCGTTATCAGGGAAAAAATTCCTTCCGGACGCGGCCAAATAACCGGCAGTTTCTCCGTCCAGGAATCAAATGACCTCGCGATAGTGCTTCGTGCGGGCGCGCTTCCGGCGCCGATCAAAATTATTGAGGAAAGGACTGTCGGCCCGACGCTCGGCAAGGATTCCATAGAAAAAGGCATAAGGGCGATCGTAATAGGCGGCTTGATGGTCCTGGTTTTCATGGCGCTCTATTACCTTCTGGCCGGTATCATCGCCGATTTCGCGCTCATTCTTAACATAATCCTCATAACGGGCGCTTTATCTTATTTCCACGCTACTCTCACGCTGCCCGGTATCGCCGGCCTTGTTCTTACAATCGGTATGTCGGTTGACGCTAATGTTCTCATATTCGAAAGGATAAGAGAGGAATCCAGGTTAGGAAAATCCCTGCGCGCGGCTATACAAAGCGGTTTCCAGCGCGCGTTTCTTACAATACTGGACGCCAACGTTACAACGCTCATAACGGCGCTTATACTTTTCCAGTTTGGAACGGGGCCGGTGAGGGGATTTGCGACGGTGTTAAGCATAGGTATAATATCAAGCATGTTTACCGCTATCGTGGTGACAAGGCTTATTTTAGATTTACTTTCGACCGGCCGCCGCAAGCTCAATAAGCTCATGATGTTTCAATTCGTGAAAAATATGAAAATTAATTTTGTGGGCATAAGGCGCCTCGCCTACATTATTTCCGCGATCCTTATCGCTGTCGGTATGTTTACTTTTGTAAAGAGGCAAGAGGCGAATTACGGAATAGATTTCACGGGCGGTGTTTTACAGCAGTATAAATTCGAGAAATTTATTCCGCTGAAAAAAGTAAGGACAACTTTGAAAGAACTGGGCGTGGGCGATATTCCGATCCAGCGGTTTGCGGATAAAAGGGAAATCCTCGTAAGGACGCAGGATGATAATTCCGCCCGGATAATGGAGAAATTCGGCGAGGAATATAAGGATAATAAGTTTGAGGTAATGAGGATAGAGAAGGTCGGCCCTTCGATAGGAAAGGATTTGAGGGGAAAAGCCGTAAAGGCCGTGATCTTCGCCATAATAGGCATATGTATTTACGTGTCTCTGAGATTCGAATTTAGATTCGCGGTGGCGGCCATTGTGGCGCTTGTTCATGATGTTTGTATAGCGCTCGGCGCCGTAGCCCTTACGCACAGGGAGCTCTCGATTCCCGTTGTAGCGGCGCTTCTGACCATTGTCGGTTATTCGATAAATGACACGATCGTTGTATTTGACAGGATACGGGAGGACCGCAAGCTCATGCGAAAATCCACATACGGGGAAATCGTAAACACGAGCATAAACCAGACATTTTCGCGGACTATACTGACCTCGACCACAACGCTTCTCGTTGTCCTGGCGCTTTATTTTCTCGGCGGAGCCGTTATAAACGATTTCGCTTTCGTAATGTTGGTAGGCATTATTACCGGAACGTATTCGTCGATATTTATCGCGAGCCCGATTTTGCTTGATTGGCCTTCGAAACGCGCGCGGTAATCCCTTTACGCAGGCCTTCGAAACCGCAATGGCGTTGAGAATAAAAGGAGCCCGTTGTTAGTGAACCGTATTTGGCGCGTAAAAAAACCACATTATGAACTCAGCAATTCTCTTGCAAAATCCCTGAATATCTCACCGATAACCGCCCAGGTCCTTATAAATCGCGGTATAAAAGACGAAATGCAGGCACATCACTTCCTGTACGGCAATCTCGCTTCTGTACACGAGGGCCGTCTTTTAAAAAACATGGAAAAGGCCCTCGTCAGGATACGCCGCGCTATAAAGAATAAAGAAAATATCCTCGTTTACGGCGATTATGATGTCGACGGGATAACGGCCGCGGCGCTTTTGAAAATAGTGCTTACACATTTGAAAGCAAACACCGCCGTGTATATCCCAAACCGCCTTGAAGAAGGTTACGGCCTCAACATAAACGCGGTAAAGCTGGCCCATCGCGAAAAAACTTCACTTATAATAACCGTTGACTGCGGTATAAGCGCGCACAAGGAGATAGACCTCGCGAATAAATTTGGGATAGATGTTATAGTAACCGACCACCATGAGATCAAAACTCCGGACCTTCCGAACGCGCATTCCATAATAAATCCCCTGCAGAGGGGATGCGAGTACCCCTTTAAGCATCTTTCGGGGGTGGGACTTGCCTACAAGCTGGCCGAGGCGCTGGTGAAAAATACCGCCTATCCTATCGAAAAGCATCTGGACCTTGTCGCGCTCGGTACGGTATGTGACATGTCTTCCCAGAAAGGCGAAAATAGGATTCTTACGAAATGGGGCCTGAAGGCAATAAAAGAGGCAAAGAAACCCGGTATAAAAGCGCTTATAGAAATTGCCGGTTTGAAAGGGAAAGATATTTCCTGCCACCACATAGGTTATGTTCTGGGCCCGAGGATAAACGCCATGGGCAGGGTAGGGGCGCCTGAAGTGGCCCTCAATCTTCTTTTAACAAAAGATAAGAATGAGGCGCGGCGTCTCGCGAATATTCTAAACCAAGAAAACCGCGCGCGCCGGAAGATAGAAAGAAAGGTTCTTGCCGAGGCGATGGAAAAAGTGGAGAGGGAAATCAATTTTAAGGAGTCGCGCGTAATCGTTCTTTCCGGAGACGACTGGCATAAGGGTGTTATAGGTATTGTCGCCAGCCGTATTATAAATAAATTTTACAGGCCGACGATTGTAATAACGCTGGAAGGATCGCGTGGCAAGGGCTCCGGAAGAAGTATAGATAAATTTCATCTCTTCAAAGCCATAAATTCGTGTAAGGACATACTTATAGATTTCGGGGGGCACGAGGCGGCGTGCGGACTTTCAATTCACAGAAAGGATATAAAGGCATTTACCGAGCGTATTAATGAAACCGCCCGTGGCTTGATCGCGGACGAAGATTTGCGCCCGACAATTAACATAGACGCGGAGGTGCGGCTTTCCGATATTTCCGAGCGCCTCGTGGAAGAACTGGGCCTTCTCATTCCGTTCGGGCCCGAGAATCCGCGCCCGGTGTTTTCGTCTCAAAATGCTTACCTGAGAGATGAACCGCGCAGGATCGCGAAAAACGGGCTCAAAATGTGGGTTACCGATGAGAAGACGACGTGTGAGGCGGTTAAGTTTAATGCTGAAAATTTAAGCATGCCTTCAAAGGGCGAAAGGGTCAACCTTGTTTACTCACCTTCGATAAATACATGGCAGGGGCTGACTTCGCTGCAGCTTGATCTGAAAGATTTCAGGGTTAAAGGACTTTCTTGATTTTACCGGCCTTCAGGCATTTGGTGCAGACACGCACTTTTTTCGGTTTACCGTCTATTAAAGCGCGCACTGATTGCAGGTTCGGCAGGAAGCGTCGGCGGCTTATACCGGTGATGCGTTGCCCCACGCCGCCTTTTTTCTTGGCAAGCCCGCGGCGCGTTATACGCCTGCCGGCAACCGGTCCTTTTCCGCATATGTAACAGATTTTTGACATTTTTTCCCTTTTCTATCTTATTTCCACTATACCATTTCCACTGCGTCAGTGGAAATAGGTCATTTCCACTGACGCAGTGGAAATGGTACCACATAAGAAGAGGTAATGCAAGTAAAAAAACCGGACGCGTCTCAGAATATAAGATACCTAAAAGGGGTTGGGCCGAAGAAGGCGGAAACCCTGAAGCAAATCGGAATAAATACTGTAGAAGACATCCTGTATTATCTTCCGCGGAGATACGAGGATAGGAGAGTTTTTACCCTTATCAGGGATTTAAAGGCGGGGGAATTTCAGGCCATAAAAGGCAGAGTTCTCGCCTCCGGCGTTTACAGGACAAAAAAAGGCAGGAATGTATTCCGGATGGCGCTGGGCGACAGAACAGGCGTAATTTACTGCGTCTGGTTTAACCAGCCCTTTTTAAAAAAAATTTTTAAAAATAGCCGGAATGTAATAGTTTACGGAAAAGTGGAACGTTACGATAGGCTCCAGATCAATCACCCGGAATATGAATTCATAAATGAAAACGCCGATCCCGTAAGCATGGGGAAAATCGTTCCGGTATATCCGGTTACCGAGGACGTGAGCCAGCGTTATATGAGGATTCTGACACACGAGGCAATCGGCAGTTTCGCGGTTTCGGTTAAAGAAGCCCTTCCCTCCAATATAAGGGCGAGAAACCGCCTTGTCGACTTAGGTTTTGCTGTCAGGAACATACATTATCCGGCTTCGTTTGAAAATCTTGAGAGGGCTTACAAGCGGCTTGTTTTTGAGGAATTTTTTATTCTCCAGTCGGCGCTTGCCCTGAAAAAAAAAGATGTGAAAACATCCCTCCCCGGAGTGCGCCACCGGCTTGACGCGCGCCTCATAGATTCTTTCAGGGGGCTGTTTTCCTTTGAGCTTACCGGCGCGCAGTTAAAAGCGATAAACGAGATCCAGGTTGACATGGCGAGCGCCAGGCCCATGAACCGCCTCCTGGAAGGGGATGTGGGCAGCGGCAAGACAGCCGTCGCGATTTACGCGCTCCTTTTAACCGTGCAAAACGGATATCAGGCCGCGGTTATGGCGCCTACGGAAATACTGGCAAGGCAGCATTACATAAACATGTGCGAGCTTCTAATGCCGCTCGGAGTGAATGTAAGGCTTCTGGTGAGCGGGCTTAAAGACGCTAAAAAAATAGAGATAAAAGAAGAAATCAAAAAAGGATTGGCCGATATTGTAATCGGGACACATGCTGTTATTTGGGAGGACGTGGCCTTTAGAAAACTCGCCCTCGCCGTTATTGACGAACAACACAAGTTTGGAGTTACCCAGAGGAGGCTTTTAGTGAAAAAAGGCGAAAATCCGGACGTGCTTATCATGACGGCGACGCCTATCCCGAGAACACTGGCGCTCACGGTTTACGGCGATCTGGATATATCGGTTATCAGAGAATTACCCGGAGGCAGGTACCCTATTGCCACTTATTGCGTCGAGGAAGAGAAGCGCCAGAGCGTTTATCAATTTGTGCGCGGGGAAATTAAAAAAGGACGACAGGCCTACATTGTTTATCCGCTGATAAAATCCGCGGAGGCCATGTACAGCAAACTCCGGGAAGAGGTTTTTCCCGATTTGACGCTGGGGCTTTTGCACGGCAGGATGCCGAGCGCCGAAAAAAGCGGCATTATGGAAAAATTCAAAAACAAAAAAATAGATATACTGGTTTCCACGACGGTTATTGAAGTGGGTATCGATATTCCGAACGCTTCCTGCATGGTTATCGAGAACGCCGAGAGATTCGGGCTCTCACAGCTGCATCAGCTAAGGGGAAGAATCGGGAGGGGCGATTATCTTTCTTATTGCATTCTTCCCGGTAACCCGAAAACAGAAAGCGCGAAAAAAAGATTTGATACGCTTACCGGGACGCAGGACGGTTTCAAGGTCGCCGAAGAGGACCTGGGGATCAGGGGGCCGGGTGAGTTTTTCGGCACGAGACAGCACGGCCTGCCGGAACTTCGCTTCGGCAACATAGTGAAGGATTTTGAAATAATGGAACAGGCCCGCGCCGAAGCATTTCGGCTGGTCGCGGAAGATCCCCTTCTCGCGAATCCGAGAAATCTTTTAATAAAAGCCTGCCTGAAAAAGCGTTTCGCCGGCCGGCTCGATTTAATAAAAGTAGGATGATGAGGATAATAGGCGGAAAATACAGAGGGCGAGTGATAAAAATGCCCGGGGGCCTTGATGTAAGGCCCACGCAAGACAGGGTGCGGGAGGCCATATTTAACGTTATAAGAGAGAAGATCCCCGGAAGTGACGTTCTCGATCTATATGCCGCGAGCGGTGCCTTCGGCATAGAATCGTTTTCACGGGGCGCGCTATCCGTAGCGTTTGTCGATAATAACACCAAGTGCATAAAGGCCATAAAGGATAATCTTGCCTCTCTCGGTGAAAGCGTGAAAACTACACAAATTCTTAAATCGGAAGCACTTATGGCGATTGACCGGTTTCGAAAAGAAGGCAGGAGATTTGACGTGGTATTTCTTGACCCGCCTTACTACAGGGACATCGCGAAAAATTCCTTGATAAAAATGAGTACCTGTGATATATTATCCCAGCGTTCTTTTGTTATAGCGGAACATTTTAAAAAAGATGTATTGCCTCGAGAAATAAGCGGTATTGCCCTTTTCAAGGAGAAGCGGTATGGCGATACGGCCGTGTCGTTTTACAGGAAAAAATGAACAGGATAGCGCTTTACCCCGGAACCTTTGATCCCGTTACCCGCGGGCACATGGACATAATAAAAAGGGCCTCAAAGATTTATGATGAGGTCGTGGTGGGCGTTGCGCACAGCGGCGGAAAAAAGCCTTTGTTCAGCGTGAGAGAAAGAGTGTCTATGCTGGTGAAAGCGTCCTCGCGAATTAAAAACGTGCGCGTGAAGGATTTTGACGGGCTTGTTGTGGATTACGCGAAAAAAAATAAGATACGCGTTATCATAAGGGGGCTTCGCATGATTTCCGATTTTGAGCTCGAATTCCAGATGGCCCTTACCAACAGGAAACTCGCGGGGAACATCGAAACTATTTTCATGATGACAAGCGACAGCTACGCTTATCTTTCAAGCAAGCTTATAAAAGAAGTAGTGGAGCTTGGCGCGGATGTTAAAAGATTCGTCCCGGCGTTTGTAGCCGGAGCGTTAAAAAGAAAACTTAGGAAATAAGTGGCAAGCCAGATAGAAGCCCTGAGAGAAAGCGCGAAAAAAAAACCAAAGACAATAGTCCTGCCTGAGGGTTTTGAGCCGAGGGTTTTGAAAGCGGCGGGGACCCTTACGGCCCTGGGTATGGCGCGCGTAATACTGATAGGTAAAGAATCCGATGTGAATAAACTCGCCGCCGAACATTCCGTTTCCCTTAGCAACATACAAATTATTGATCCGGAGAGGCATCCTAAGCGCGAAAAGATGGTGGAAGCGCTTTTTGAGCTGAGAAAACATAAAGGCCTTACCGGGGAAGAGGCGAGAAAGCTGGTCCTTGGGGATCCTCTGTATTTCGCGGGATTTCTTGTTCGTTTCGGCGAGGCGGAAGGTTTTGTCGCGGGTGCCAGCCACGCTACCGCCAGCGTTGCCAGGGCCGCTATTTACTGTATAGGCCTGGATGAAAAAATCGGAGTCATGTCCAGCTCTTTCATTGTTGAGGTCAGGAATTCCCCTTATGGCGATAAGGGGCTTTTTATTTTCGGAGATTGCGGGATAGTTCCCGATCCGGACCCGGAAAAACTGGCAGGTATAGCGATTTCATGCGCCGGTGTTTACAGGGAACTTTTTAAGAGGGAGCCGCGCGTTGCCCTTCTCAGTTATTCCACGAAAGGAAGCGCCGGGGGGCTATCCGTAAAAAAAGTCACGAAAGCGCTCGGAATAATAAAACAGAAAGAACCGAAGCTAATGATTGACGGGGAACTACAGTTTGATTCGGCAGTAGTGCCGGAGGTCGCGAAAATAAAAGCGCCAGAAAGCGATGTCGCGGGCAGGGCGAATGTTCTTATTTTCCCCAATCTTGACTCCGGAAATATATCATACAAGCTGGCCCAGCGGCTGGCGGGGGCCAGGGTGGTCGGGCCTCTTCTTGAGGGCATAAAAAAACCGGCAAGCGATCTTTCCCGCGGATGCCTTGTCGAGGAAATTATTGATACCGTGGCAGCGACCGTTGTAAGGGCCCAGTAATGTTTATACTCGTGATCAACTGTGGCAGTTCCTCGGCGAAATATCAGCTCTTTCATATAAAGCGTGAAAAACCACTGGCAAAAGGCGTCATCGAGAGGATAGGCGAAAAAGGTTCCCGCTGCGGAAGCCATCACGATGCTGTCAGGATGATAAAAAACAAGCTTTTATCGAGGAAATCCGGGATCATAGGGATAGGCCACAGGGTGGTCCACGGGGAAGAAGCGTTCGGAGAGTCGGCTATTATAGACAAAAAAGTGCTAAAACTGATAGAAAGTTTCTGTGAGATTGCCCCGCTTCACAATCCGCATGCCGTAGCCGGCATAAAGGCCTGCGGCCATTATTTTCCCGGCGTACCGCAGGTCGCCGTATTTGACACCGCGTTCCACCAGACAATGCCCGAGCGCGCTTACGTGTATGGTTTGCCGTTTAATTTTTACAAAAAATACAAGATACGGCGGTACGGCTTTCATGGCACGAGCCACAGGTACGTTTCCGGCGAGGCGGCGAAAAGATTAAAAAAACCTCTCGGAAAACTTAAAATAATAACCGCGCATCTCGGGAACGGATGCAGTATGGCCGCGGTAATGCGCGGAAAATCCGTGGATACGACTATGGGTTTTACGCCGCTTGAGGGGCTTCTCATGGGTACCCGGAGCGGTGATCTGGATCCGGCAGTTGTGACATTTTTGATGAAAAAAGAACGTCTCGGCGCAAAAGAGGCCAATGCCCTGCTCAACAAAAAAAGCGGTTTTTTAGGCGTTTCCGGTTTAAGTAACGATATGAGGGACGTGCTTTCCGGCGTCAGAACGGGCAACAGGCGCGCCAAGCTCGCTTTCGACATTTTTGTATACAGGATAAAAAAATATATCGGCGCTTATCATGCCGTGATGGGCGGACTGGACGCGGTGGTTTTTACCGGCGGTATTGGTGAAAACGTGCCGCGCATAAAAAAAACGCTTTCAAGAGAATTTTCCGGCGTATTCAGCCGGAAAGTGAAATTTTTAACAATACCGACTAAAGAAGAACTTTTAATAGCTCGGGATACCTACGGGTTGATAAAAAAACGTTAAGGAGAGCAAAATGCCGAATCCGAAAAGAAGACATTCAAGAGAACGTGGAAGATTAAGAAGAACATTTTACAAGGTAAAGGCCCCCGTTTTGTCTAAATGCCCCCAGTGCGGCAAGATGAAACTCCCGCACAGGATATGCCCTTTCTGCGGGTATTATAAAGGGAAGCAGCAGGTCGTGATAAAGACCAAGGAAGAAAAAAAGAAAGAGCGGGAGAAAACCAAAAGATGATAAAGATAGCTTTAGACGCTATGGGCGGTGACAGGGCGCCGCGCGCTATAATAGAAGGGGCCGTGTGGGCTGTGCAGGAATATGACTGCCGGATCGTCCTTGTCGGCAAGGAACGCAATATAAAAAAATTTCTGAATAAATCCGATTACCCAAAGGATAAAATAATCATTAAACACGCCACGGAGGCGATAAAAATGGGTGAACCTGCGGCGGCGACCGTGAGGCGGAAAAAAAATTCTTCCATTTCCGTGGGTATCGAACTTTTAAAGAAAAAAGAGGTTGATGTTTTTATAAGCGCCGGCAATACCGGTGCGGTGGTATGCGCGGGGATACTTAAGCTGAGAACCCTGCCGGGAGTAGAGAGGGCCGGAATAGGAATCGTATTTCCGGGGCTGAAACAGTCTTATATAATGATAGACGCCGGCGCCAATATTGACGCAAAACCCCTTCATCTGTTGCAGTACGGGGTCATGGGTTCCTGTTATTGCGAATACATGCTGGGCAGGCGCAATCCGAGCATCGGGTTATTGAATATAGGCCAGGAGGAGTCGAAGGGTACCGGGATAATAAAGGAGGCGAGGGAACTTTTTGAGAAAACCAAGTTGAACTTTATAGGTAATGTCGAGGCGAGAGACGTTTATTCCGGTAAAGTGGATGTTGTTGTATGCGATGGTTTTATAGGTAATGTTGTCCTTAAAGTTTCTGAGAGCCTTGCGGAAGCTGCCAGTTCATTTTTAAAGCAAGAACTTACAAAACGGCTTTTGCCCAAAATCGGCGCTATCCTTAGCCTTCCCGCTTACAGGGCTATCCGGAAAAAAGTGGATTCTTCCGAAACGGGCGGCGCGCCGCTTCTGGGCGTTGACGGAAGGGTCATAATAGCGCATGGCTCTTCAAACGCGAAAGCGATAAAAAATGCCGTTGGAAGCGCAATAGGATACGTAAAACACAAATTAAACCGACACATTATAGAGGAGTTAAAAAAAATAAATGTCTGAAAAAAAAGTAGGGGTTATCGGCCTGGGTAAATATTTGCCGGAAAATCGGCTCACGAACGCTGATTTGGAGAAAATAGTCGATACTACCGATGAATGGATAACGGGCCGCACCGGCATAAAGGAAAGAAGAATCGCGCGTGATGATGAGGCAACGAGCGACATGGCGGTAAGGGCCGCCAGGAAAGCGCTTGAAAACGCGAAGCTGGAACCAAAGGACATAGATCTTATAATAGTCGCCACTATAACGCCGGACATGTTTTTTCCGGCCACGGCGTGTATTGTCCAGAATAAGCTTGGCATAAAAAATATACCCGCTTTTGATATAAGCGTGGCCTGCTCGGGTTTCATATACGGGTTTGCTATCGCGAACCAATTTATAAAATCAGGCGCGTACAAACATGTTCTGGTGATAGCCGCGGAAAAAATGTCAAGCGTAACCGACTGGAAAGACCGCGGGACTTGTGTTCTCATGGGGGACGGGGCCGGCGCGGCTATTTTAGGCGAAGTCGCGGAAGGGGGAATACTTTCGGTTTATCTCGGCGCTGACGGTTCCAAAGGAGACCTCCTTAACATGCCGGCAGGCGGTTCCAGATTGCCGGCGTCTATATCTACTGTCGAGGGAAGATTGCATTTTTTGAAAATGCAGGGGAATGAATTATTCAGGCACGCCGTAAAAATCATGGCGGAGGCCGCATTCAAGGCGGCTGAGCCGCTCGGCCTGAAAGGGAACGATGTGAGCCTTGTTATTCCTCATCAGGCGAATGTCAGGATCCTGAACGCCGTAGCGAAACGCATGGGGATTGATCCCAAGAAAAAACTTTATTTAAACATAGATAAATACGGTAACATGTCCGCCGCCTCAAGCGCCGTGGCTTTGGCAGAGGCGGTAGAAGAAGGGCGGGTTAAAAAAGGCGATATCATTCTTCTTGACGCTTTCGGAGCCGGCCTTACCTGGGGCGCTTTACTGATAAAGTGGTAAGAAGAAACCGCCTCGGTTAATATTATTTAATCATTATGCAGGATGTGGCATACATATTTCCGGGCCAGGGAGCCCAGTACGTGGGTATGGGTAAAGAACTGTACGATTCTTACCCGGAAGCCAAAGAGGTTTTTGATCAAGCGAACCGGATTTTAAAATTTGACCTTACAAAACTTTGTTTCGAGGGTCCGAAAGAAGAGCTTACCTCAACGGAGAATTCCCAGGCCGCTATTCTTGTCCACAGCATAGCCGCGCTAAAAGTTCTCGAAAGCGATTCCGCGTTACAGTTTAATCCGAAATTCGCGCTTGGCCTGAGCCTGGGCGAATATTCCGCTCTCATTGCCTCGGGTTCGATTTCGTTTGAAGACGGTGTGAAACTCGTGCGAAAACGCGGCCAGTTAATGCAGAAGGCCTCCGAGAAGAATCCCGGTAAGATGGCCTGTATTATGGGGATGGAACTTCCCGAGCTCGAAAAACTTTGCAGGGGATTCGGCTGCGAAGTGGCCAATCTTAATTGCCCCGGCCAGGTGGTGATTTCCGGAAGCCCTGCCCCTGTTGAGCTTACGGCGGGTATGGCGAAAGAGAAAGGCGCGAAAAAAGCGATAATGCTTGAAGTAAGCGGAGCTTTTCATTCATCGCTTATGGATTACGCGAAGGATAAACTTGAAAAAGAGATAGAATCCGTTACTTTTAATTTTCCCAAATATCCCGTGATAAGCAGTGTAACTGCGAAACCGGCCCCGGACCCGGTGGAAATAAAACAAAATCTCATAACACAGGTAAGCGCGAAGACGCTTTTCGCCGATTCCATAAAGTATGTATCTTCTCAGGGCATAAAGGCCTACCTTGAAATAGGCCCGGGAAACGTCCTGAAGGGCCTTCTTCGCAGAATCGACAAATCTTTAACTGTAACGGGTTTCGAGAGACCAGCGGATTTTACCACGGGTGGTTAACATGAAAGCCATAATTTCAGCGATAATATGGGTGGTTACAGGCGCGCTTACGATCGCGCTTTTTTTCACGGACCTTTTTTTCACAATTATTCTTTTTCCTTTTGATAAAAAAAGAAAGTTCGTTCACGCGCAATGCTATTGGTGGGCGGGTGCCATTATAGGAATGAATCCATACTGGACCATCAGGGTGAAGGGGCTTGAGAATATCGACTCGCGCAAGACTTACGTTATTGTCGCCAACCATCAGAGCATGGCCGATGTGATAGTCATGTATAAGATCCGCGCGCAATTTAAATGGATCGCCAAAGAAAGCCTTTTCAAAGTTCCGTTTTTGGGATGGTGTATGTCGCTCAACCGGTATATTAAGCTTACGCGGGGCCAGTTCGGAAGTATTAAAAAAGTTTACCGGGAATCCGCTATCTGGCTCAGAAAAGGCATTTCTGTATTGTTTTTCCCGGAGGGCACTCGCAGCAATACGGGAACGATAAGTGAGTTCCAGAACGGTGCCTTTAAACTGGCCATAAAAGAAAAGAGGCCCATTCTTCCGATAGCCCTGACAGGGACCGGCAATGCCATGCCAAAAGGGAGTTGGATTTTCAAGGCAAAAGCGCACGGTACGTTAACAGTCCTTCCCCCGGTTGACGTGGCGAAATTTAAACCGGGAGATTTTATGAAACTGCGGGATATTGTACACACAAAATTAACCTCTGTCGCCGATCAGGCATAATGATTTTTGGCATAAGCACGCCTTATAATTTACGCGAAAGTATAGGTTGGCTGATACGAAATATTGCCGGTTTGAGCGGAAAAAATGCCGGAATCGTTAAATGTGTTCCGAATTCCTGTATAGTGAATCCCGGCATTAGCCCCCAATACAAGATTACGTTTGTCGGCGATATCGGTCCGACCGCGAAAAGCCGCATTACATTTGACGGAGGCCTGAAAGAGTTTGTAAGAGAAAGCGATTGCCTTATCGCGAATTTCGCGGGAACTATCGTCGGTGCCGGGCAGAGGGTGGTGCCGTTTGACCAGCCCCATGTCCCGAGCGTAAGAGACATCTTAGCCGATTTTTTCCCACCCGAAAAAACCTTCATTTCCGTCGCCAATAATCACGCCGGGGATTTCGGTAAAAAAGTGTTTCTTGAATCCGTGGAAATGCTGCGTTCAAGGGGTTTTAAGGTATTCGGCTGGGATGAACGGCCTTACGCCGATGTCAGCCATGATATAAGGTTTGTTAACGGAACCATGTGGTCGAACCGACCCTGTGATTATGTATGCAGGCTCGAAGATTCAGAGCGCCATATAAAAGGCGGGGCGTTCAACTTTCTATATCCACACTTCGGATACGAACTTGAGCTCTATCCAAGGCCGGAAATCGTCGCACTCGGGAAAAAGTTAATCGAGAAATTTGACGCTGTCATAGGGGACCATCCCCATTGCCCGCAGCCGGTGACAATTGTAGAGGCGAATGGCGCCAAAAGGGTCCTGGCTTATTCGATGGGGGATTTCTGCACTTCGGAAAGAATGAAAAAATACCAGTACGGGGTTATTCTCAAACTGGAACTGGGCCGGTCCCCGGCCGGAAAACTCCTGGCCGGCAAGATCGATTGGCGATTTACAAGATGCGAGCCGCTTCCCGGCGGTGATTTTCATGTCAAGAAAAAACCCCTGACATCAAAGATATCAGGGGTTTTTCCTTTTATCGAAAACGCTTAAAATCTAGAATCTCGAGCGTCTTCCGCCTCCGCCAAATCCTGATCCACCGGATCTTTCTCTCGGCGGCTTCGCTTTGTTTACCGTAAGCTTTCTTCCGTTAAGCTCCTGGCCGTCCAGGGCTTCGATAGCCTTCTGCAGTACTTCTTCGGATTCAACTTCGACAAACCCAAAGCCTTTTGCTCGGCCCGTATATTTGTCCTTTATCAGGGTTACAGCTTTAGCCGTTATCCCTTTTTGTTCAAAATGACTCTTTAACTCGTCTTCTGTTGTATTGTAATCCAAGTTGCCTACGTATAATTTGCTTACCTGTTCCATTATCTTACTTTCTCCTTCTTGACTTCCGCCACAGGCGGAACAATATTTTCTCAAAACAACGATCCGTACTTATCTTTTCTTCTTCTTTCCCTTTTCCCTCCTTTTTTGTGATGGTTTTACAAAATGGCGCCTTTCGCGGCACTCCCTGAAAATACCTTCTTTCAGGCAGCGCATTTTAAAGCGCTTTAACGACCTTTCGAAGTCGCGCTCATTGTATATTTCTATTTTTGCCATAAATTTTCTCTAATCACAAGCGCATAAGGGGTTACAAACGAATTGCCGATGCTCATTTCTTGAGTTTAATGAATGGTGTGTACCTCTGGAAGGGGTGTCAAAACCAATCAATCCTCTGAAAAAACCTCTCATCGCAAACGTAAGTATACACTTTTCAGGCGTTTTTGTCAAGCATTATTTGGAAAAATGACTATTTTACTTGCCAATGGCGCCGGAAGACATTATAATACCTGTTTTATAAGGATGAAAATGGGATGCGTGGAGAAATAAAAGGGGAGCAGACATGAAAAAGTTATTGCGCGTGTTTATTATAGCGGTGTTAACGGCGGCGCTAATCGCGGGAGTATTGATATTTGAGCGAAAACAGATAGTAAAGGCAGCGGTAACAATAGGCGCGACAAACATTTTAGGGGCGCCGGTGCGCATGGATTCGGTGTCTTTAAGTGAATCCGGTGCGAGTTTTAGCATGGAGGGTTTCAGGGTGTATAACCCCGGCGGTTTTAAAAAAGGGGTGCTTGCCGATATACCCGTCATAGACGCTGAGTATGACGGCTCGGATGTTCTCTCGGAAAATGTGCTGCGACTTAAGAAGCTCAAAATCAAGGTAAAGACCCTGCTTGTTATCAGGAATAAAGAAGGCGTATTGAACGTGGATGAATTGAGAATCGTAAAAGACGTTATGCATACAAAGATGCATATCGATACCCTGATTTTAACGGCCGACAAGGTGGTTTATAAGGATTACACGAAAGGAGAGGCCCCGACAGTCGAGGGTTTTGACATAAATATCAAACAAAAGGTTTACAAGGACATAACCACGGCCGAGCAGCTCGGAAGAAAGATTTTATCGGAGATCCTTGCTAAGACCACGATAAAAGACGCGGCGGTTCTCGGTGCCGCGGCCATTGCCGGCCTGGCGCTGGCTCCCCCGATAGGCCTCCCGATCGCGGCGGCGATTTTAATCGGGGGCAACGATTCGGTTAAAGCGGATTTCTCTAAAAGTTATGGTGATGTGTATAACGCCGCCCGGGACGCCATAAAGGGTATCGGCACTCTTAAATATGAGAATAAAACAAAAGGCGTGCTGAGCGGATCCGTAAAAGGCGGCAGTATAAAAATAAAAATGAAGAAAATGGGAAACAAGATTCACGTAACCGTTTCCGGCAGAAAAATTGTCATGCCCAGGCCGCAGATCGCGAGCGGTGTGCTCTTCGAAATGTCACGCAAATTAGAAGGGGCGGAAGTTGCGTCTTAAGAAGTTTATTACAAATTTAGCGGTTTTGATGGCAGCGCTTTTTATCGCCGCGGCCCTCGGAGAGGCGATTTTCCGCGTACGCGGTTTAAAAGACAAAAATAAAGGGCTCAAGGCCTGCATGGGGGGCATAAACAGGAAATACCACTATTCGTTCAAGCCGAATACCCGCACGCGCATGATCGCCTCGAAAAATAATGAATTTGACGTAGGGGTAAGGATAAATAATTACGGTTTTCGCGGTATGGACATCGAGAAGCGTAAAAAAAAGCTTATTCCGCGAATCATGGTGATAGGCGATTCTTTTACCTTTGGCGTAGGCGCGGAAGAAAACGAAACCATACCTTTTCTGATCGAAAAATACCTTGCCGCTGAGGGCAAAGACGCGGAAGTCATAAATGCCGGGTTCGGAAGCTATTCTCCCGTCCTTCATTATTTGAGGTTGAAAGACGAATACCTGAAATTTAAACCAGACCTCATTCTTTATCTTTTTGATTTTTCCGATCTTCAGGACGACTGGCGTTATGAGAGGAGCCTCGTTTATGATAAATCCGGCAGGATACTTCGCTGCGACCCGGCTTTCGTTTGCGGCAGGCGGGACTGGTGGAAAATCATGCGCATGCACAGCAAATTGTGCGTTTATATCCACAATAAAGTGGTCCGGTTAATAGGCAAGATACGCATACTGGGCCTCAAAAATTATATAAAAGCCAAAATAGAGGGAAAGAGTTCCAAAGCCCTTATTGTGTCCGGTAAACCGGAAGCCGAAAAATTTAAATCCATAGAATATGACGGCCACCTGATGATAAGGGGCAGGGACCGCCTTCCGGAAATAAGCGAGCATTTCAAAAGAACCGAGAAATATTTGAACCTTATAAACGGCGCCCTGGCTGAGAAGGGGATACCGATGATACTTGTAATACTGCCGCGCGGTATTCACGTGGGCCCTTACCAGTGGGCGGAGGGCAGGAAGGCGTGGGGTTTCAGGGAAGGCGTTATGTACGACGATTATTACGCGTTTGATCTGCTGGAGGATTACGCGGGGCGAAATGGTATTCCCTGTATAAATATCCTCCCGGCCCTGCTGAAGAATAATGACAGGGAGCTTTTCTTTCCCTATGACGGGCATTTCAATCCGGAAGCGAACGAAATAACCGCGAAGGCAATAACGGAGGATAATTCTTTCAGGCAGGCGCTCGGATATGATATAATAGTCGAACAGGGGGAAAAATGAAGAGGAAATTGGTGCTTGGCTCCGCGGGTAAAAAAGAACCCGATGCCGTTACGCTTGATATAGACCCCGCGCACGCTCCGGACGTAGTCCACGACCTTAACATGGTTCCCTGGCCTTTCGAAGATAACCGGTTTGAAAATATAACGTGCCACCATTCGCTTGAGCACCTGGACGGTGTAGCCGGACCGTTGGGGGAAATGCACAGGGTATGCAAAAAAGGCGGTGAAATTTACATTGAAGTCCCGCATCATACCTCATGGTGCGCGAATTCCCCGGAGCATAAATTAAGATTCAGTTATTTTTCGCTGGACGGCTACCTCGAAGGCGGTATCACGAAGTGGACGACCACGGAAAGAAAATTCGCGCTTATAGAAAAAAAAATAACTTTCAACAGGGCCTTCAGGAGGTATTTTCTCCACGCGCTTTTCAATAGGTTTCCGCTGTACTACGAGAGGTTCTGGGCCTACATTATACCGGCGGAAAATCTGGTGTTTCGCCTGAGCCCTGTAAAATAAAAAAGGAGAATCGGATGCCGGAGAAGATTCTGGACATAGGATGCGGCAACAACAAGATAAAAGGGGCGGTAGGGCTGGATATAAGTAAAGATACCCGGGCGGATATCATATGGGATCTGAATAATTACCCTTATCCTGTCGAGGCGGGCGAAATCGATAAGATATACGCCAAGCACATCATAGAGCACGTGGATGACCCGATAAAATTTTTAAACGAAGTATACAGAATCACAAAACCCGGCGGAAGCTGTTTTATCGAAACGCCTCATTTTTCCTGCTACGTGGCGTATTCTGAGCCGCAGCACAAGCGTTATTTTTCATATTTCATGATTGACGAGATCCTGAAAAAAGTACCATTCAGGCTCGCTAAAAGAGAGATTACTTTTTACAGGAGCTTCCGGTTCTGGGGGATAAAATACCTGGCCAACAGATACCCGCGCAGTTATGAAAGGTTCTGGACATATATTTTTCCGGCCGAAAACGTGAAAATATGGCTTGAGAAATGAAATAATGAGATTGCAGGCGGTTATACTTATCATTTCTTTCGCCTGGGCCGGCACGCTTTTAGCCGCGCCGTCTAATGGAACAAAGCTTCTTGAGCGGGGCAAGATAGAGGCGGGATACGAATTTAATAATATGTTCAAGCGCCCGCTCGAGCGGCCGTACGGAAAAATGAGCACGGCGGATAATTTTTTCATTCTTTCAATAGGCGTGTTTGACTGGCTTACCCTTGACGGCAAAATAGGCGCGGGAAATGAAATGGTGAAAGAGGGCGAGCGCCTGCCGAAACTGGACTTCCATGCGGGGTTCGCCGGCGGGTACGGATTCAGGGCCAGGTTATTTGAGCACGCCGGAACGGGCGTCCGCGTTATCGCGGGCGCGCAGCATATCTGCGCGCACCCGGCCCCCAGAAGCGTAGGGGACGATAAATATGAGTCGATTCTCGATGACTGGCAGGTATCGGGCCTGGTAACGAGAAAATTCAAATATGTGACACCTTACCTGGGGATGAAGTTGTCTGACTGCGAGTTCATTTACACCATAAACAAACATGACAGAAAAAGGCGTTATTCACTGGATCATATCGGTTTTATCTTCGGTTCGGATTTTCTTTTTTTTGAGGACAAAATAAGGGTTAACGTTGAGGCAAGGCTTTTTGACGAGAATGCTTTTTCAACGGCTGTAGCGTACACATTTTAAAAGGAGTGTTTGCCATGGAAGTCAATACTTTATACGGGCGGTTTAAGGAGTCCGCGTTGAAACACGCCCTTCGTCCGGCGATACGGCACAAAAAAGAAAATAAGTGGACTGAACATTCATTTGAAAGTATTTTAAGCGGCATAGATTCGCTGGCGGGTTTTTTGTCGGGACAGGGCGTCGTAAAAGGCGACAGAATAGCGATAATGCTGGAAAACAGGCCGGAATGGCCAGTTATTTTTTTCGCGACGGTCTCAATAGGCGCGATCCTGGTGACGGTTAATCCCGAAGTGGAAAAAAAAGAGATGGACGCCATTCTCGAGCATTCCGCGCCCTGCAGGATCTTTTTCGTGAGAAACCAGGCTTTTCCCCGGCCGCTTTCGGTAGAAAAAGTTATTTCGGTGGAATCTGATGAGTTCAAGAGGGCTGTTACCGGTCCCCCCGGGCATGATTTATCAGGCATGAGGGGGCTAATAGGGCCGGACGACATAGCGAGCATCCTTTACACCTCCGGTACTACAGGCGAGCCCAAGGGCGTCATGCTTTCTCACAGGAATTTTTTGTCTAACAGCGATTCATTATACAAGATGAACCTTGGTTCGCGTAACGACAGGGTTTTCGCGGTTCTCCCGCTTGATCAGAATTATCCTCTCACCGTAACTACGATATTACCCCTAATGGCCGGCGCCAATGTCATATATCCCGGCAGTCTTAGTGCGGAAGATGTCATGGACGCCATGGAGGAATCAAGGCCGACTGTTTTCGTGGGTGTGCCGCAGATCTATCACGCCTTTCACAAGGGGATCCTGGACCGCATAGAGAAACTGCCGCGTTTCGCGAAAGTGTTTTTAAAATCCCTGACAGAAATACTTTATAAGGTTAGGCGGGTTACGGGCATTAATGCAGCCCGCCACCTTTTTTCCGCCGCCCATAAAAAACTCGGAGGCTCATTACGTTATTGCATAAGCGGAGGCGCGAAATTAAATGAGAAAATAGCGGCCGAGCTTATGAAATTCGGTTTTAAAATAATAGAGGGATACGGCCTTTCCGAGACATCCCCCGTCCTGACCCTGAACCCGCTTAAAAAACAGAAGCCCGGTTCCGCCGGGGTTGCCATACCGGATGTGGATGTGCGGATATCTAAAAAGAATAAGGAGAAATTCGGCGAGGTTATAGCCAGAGGGCCGAACGTAATGAAAGGTTATTACAAGAGGCCTGACCTGACTTCTGGTGTTCTGAAGGACGGCTGGTTCCACACAGGAGATATCGGCCGTATTGATAAAGAAGGCTATCTATTTTTGACCGGGAGAAAAAAGGATATTATCGTTTTAAGCTGGGGAGGCAACATACACCCCGGTGAGATAGAAAGGGCCTACATGGCGAAGGCGCCGATTAAAGAGATGTGCGTGTTTGAGGGCCCGGCGCGGAGCGGAGCCAGGGAAAACGATGTTCTCTGGGCTGTTTGCGTTCCCGAGGCGAAATTTTTAAAAAAACACGGCGAAAAAAATATAAAAGAAGCGCTCAAGCGGAAAATCGAAGCTGTTTCGAAGAGGATGACGCATTACAAAAGGATTATGGGATTTACCGTAATATTTGAGCCGCTTCCGAGAACGAGGCTCGGTAAGATCAAGAGATATCTCGTCAAGGAACGTTACGCCGGCGGCCCGGAAATGTTCGAAAAATGCCGTGTTAAAGATAAAAAACTCTCAAGAAAAGACGCGAGGCTTTTGAAGAAAAAAAACGCCCGTGAAATAATGGCTTTTCTTAAAGAGCATACCGGTATCGGGAATATAAGCCCCGGGGATTCGCTGGAACTTGACCTCGGAATTGATTTTCTGGGACGTAAGGATCTCGCCGCGGGGCTTGAAAAAACGGTTAAAAGAAAAATAAACGAAGAAACTATTAAAAACGCTTCCACGGTAAGGGATTTGATCACGGGTATAGAATCTTGAAGAAGAAGATATTTATTATTTTTTTAACCGCGCTGCTGATATCAGCCGCCGCCGGCGCTTACTACGTTTTCATATACGATATTCCGGAAAAAAGATACAATAAGATCATGTGCTACTGCATCGCGCGCGAAGTTACCGGTACCTCACGGGATTTTTATGAAAAAATAACAAGCTTAAGAGATTTTATTAACGAAAACATAATCCCGATGGTGTATTACCGTCAGCGTTTTGATACGTGCGCTATTGAAAAGCTTGTATGCGGGATCGGATGGTGTGACCACCAGGCCAGGGTATTTATGCAGCTTGCCAGGAGTATAGGCATATCCTCAAGGCTTTTATTCCTTAAGAGCAATGCCGGGCCTTCTCCGCATTCCATAGCCGAGGCGCTGGCGCCGGATAAAAGATGGGTGATCGTGGATCCGGCTTTCAGGCTCGATCTAAGAAACAAAAACGGTGAGTTTGCCGCACAAACCGATATACAAGAGGATATCGGCATAGTCCGCGATAACGAAAGGGTGAAATTGATAGCGAAATTCAATAAGGCGTGGGGGGATCCCGAATTTCTGTCAATGTATCGTAACGCCCCGATCTACGTAGAGTGCAAAAGAGTAACGGCGCCCGATTATCTAAAATTCGTTCCGATAAATTTAATAAGGCCCGTAGTCTCCGTTATCAGCCGCAGATATCTTGACCGCATAAGGCCCGGCGTAAAGAATCCTTTCGAATTTAAGATGATGCAGGCGCGTACATACCACCTTCTCGGTTATTATGAAAAGTGCGCGGGGCTATACGATGATATTATCCGCAATTCCGGAGATTCGCGGCTTGCCCTAAAGGCCGGCTATTTTAAAGCGATACTGCTCAAAGACCTTGGAAAATACGCCGAAGCGCGCGATTATATCACGGAGGTTCTCAGGAAGGACACGGACAATCCGGCCAGAAATAAAAAGTTTTTAATAGGCCTGCGGGCGCGAATGTTCGAAAAAACGGGAGAACCGGCGAAAGCCGAGGAAGACCTGAAAAGCTTAGGATATGACCTGGAGGTATAATTTGGATATTAAAAATAAGAAAGCTAAGATTCTTGCCTGCGACGACGATGAAAATATTCTTGAGGCGGTTAAAACTATACTGCTTGCCGAGGGATACGATGTTAAAACGGCGAACAACGGCAAAGAGGCGATAGAGGTGTTTAAGAAGGACACCCCGGATCTTATAATACTGGATGTTTCCATGCCGGGCATGAGCGGCTTTGCGGTGCTGGACAGGATAAAGCCTTACTTCGGCAATAAGTACACGCCGGTAATATTCATGACCGCGAGCATAAAAGTGGACCATAAACTGAGGGCGCTTCATGGCGGGGCGGTGGATTATTTGATAAAGCCGGTATCTCCGGAAGAACTGATTGCCCGTATAAAAAATTTCCTGGAACTTAAAAAAAAGCATGACGAATTAAAAGAAGAGGCGACTTTTGACTGGATGACGGGGGTATTAAATAAGGCTTATTTTTTGAGGCAGGCCGGGGAAGAAATTGAAAAATCTCTGCGCAACAATTTTCCGGTAGCGTTTATGCTGACGGACATAGACGGATTGAAAAAAATAAACGATACGTTCGGGCATCTCGCCGGCGACAGGGTCATACGCGAATTCGCGAACCGCCTGAAGCGTTTTGTACGCAGGATAGACCTTATCGGACGTTTTGGCGGGGATGAATTCATGGTAATGCTTTCGCACAAGAACGAGTCTCAGGCCGGTATGATTGCCGAAAGACTCGCGAAAAATATGGGAAAGCCCGTTGATTTTGAGGGCAACAGGATAAATGTTACCTTTAGCGCGGGGATAGCCAGGACGAAAAACGGCGAAGAAACCGGTATCAACGCCCTTTTAAAACGCGCCGATGAGGCCCTCTACGACGCGAAGTCAAAAGGCGGAAACCGGTATACGTTAATATAAGGGCCATTATGGCCGGAAGTTTAAGCGCAAAATTTAAGGAAAACGCGTTAAAGAGCCCCGGACATACAGCGATACAATACAAAAAAGACGGCAAATGGAACAAAATTTCCTACGGCGAGTTAAATAACAGGATCGAATTTTTTGCCGCGCGCCTCCTGAAGCGCGGCGTAAAAAAAGGCGACAGGGTAGCGATAATACTTGAGAACGGGCCGGAATGGCCCGTTCTTTTTTTCGCTACGATTTCAATAGGGGCAATTGCCGTTCCTATTAATCCGGAGGCCTCCGCCGAAACGATTGAGAATATTCTGAGGGATTCAGGCAGCGGGATCGTGTTCAGGATTGATTCCATGGGCCTTGCCGGGCCCGCTGGATTAAGCCCGCGGGATCAGGCCCGAGGGGTGGGGCGGGATTCGCGCGATAATGCTTCACGGGATGATACAGCGTGCATACTGTATACTTCCGGCACGACAGACAGGCCTAAAGGCGTAATGCTTTCGCATGGGAATCTGCTTTCCAACGCGGAATCTCTTCATAAACTGAAAATTCTTACGGGGAAAGACAGTGTTGTTTCTATCCTGCCGCTTCATCACGCCTATTCATTAACCACAACCATGATCCTTCCGCTTCTTTCCGGCGCCGTAATCGTATATCCCGGCAGCGTGACGGGAGACGCGATTACGGAAGCGATGAGGGAAGTGAATCCCACTCTTTTTATGGGCGTGCCGCGGATATTTTACGCGTTTCACGAAAAAATTACGGAGCAACTTAAAAAAATACCTTTTCCGTTTAACCTTTTATTTAACGCGGCAAGCGCCTGTTTGCATGGAATCAGAAATAAAACAGGCATAAACTTATCCAGGTATCTTTTTTTCGGGATTCACAGGAAATTCGGAAAATCGTTTCGCCTATTTATAAGCGGCGGGGCAAAACTTGGAACAGGGGCTGCCGCGGATTTATTTAGGTTTGGGTTTACGGTGCTGGAAGGGTACGGCCTCACGGAAACATCGCCGGTTTTAACTTTTAACCCGCTTAAAAATACGAAAATCGGTTCCGCCGGGGTGCCGGTTCCGGGCGTAGAAATAAATATTCGCGGCAAAAATAAAGAAGGTATCGGAGAGGTTGCCGCCAGAGGCCCCAATATTATGAAGGGGTATTATAAAAGGCCGGATTTGACCGCCGAAGCTATAAAAGGCGGATGGTTTCGCACAGGTGACCTTGGTTATATTGACAAAGACGGGTATTTATTTCTTACGGGCAGATCCAAAGACGTTATAGTGATGAGTTCGGGCCTGAATATTTATCCGGACGATATAGAAGAGGCCTACGAAAAGGCTCCGCCCGTCAGAGAAATATGCGTGTTTGAGGTACCGCGCAAGGCGGGGAGAGAAGAAAACCAGGGCCTCTGGGCCGTGGTGGTGCCTGACATCGGTTATTTTCGCGACAATAACGAAATGAATTTAAAGGAAGTTGTCAAGGCGAACATCGAGATGATATCCAGGCGGCTGCCCGCGCATAAAAGGATAATGGGGTTTACCGTAACGCTGGATGATTTACCGCGCACGGTTCTGGGTAAGGTGAAAAGATACGCCGTCAGGGAGGCGTATCTTTCTAAAATCACCGAAAAAGATAATTTGGCGGCAAAAAGGGAATTAACCGAAGACGAAAAAAAACTCATGAAAAAACCCGTATCAGAAAAGATCGCGAATTATCTTAAAAAAGAAACAGGCGTGGGCTGCGTAAGCCCGCGGGATACACTGGAACTCGACCTGGGGATAGATTCCCTGAAAAGAATTGAGATTGCCGCGGCTCTCGGAAAGATTTTCAGGACAAAGATAGATGATGAGTTTATCTGGAGGGCGTTTACCGTGAAGGACTTGATCGGGGCCGTGGAAGCGTCTTTATCGGGCGAGGCAAAAGACGCCCCGTTTCCCGAAGGGGAAAAGCCCCCCGGCCCGGCTGGCTGGAGTAATATCCTTGGCGCGTCTTTGAAAAAGGAAAATAAAGAGAAAATAGACCTGTGCCCGGGGCTTAGCGCCCGGATCCTGAGCCTGTTTTTTGATTTAACCTTTGGTTTTACGTTAAAAACGTTTTTTAATCTTAAGGCGGACGGCCTGGAAAACATTCCTGATAATGGGCCGTATATCATTTTCGCTAACCACACCAGTTATTTTGATCCGCTTATCATCGCGGCGGCGCTTTCCATGCGGCAGAGGCTCGATCTGTTTTTTATCGGCTTTAAGGCTTTTTTTGATCTACCGGTTATCCGCGGGCTTATAGCGGCGGGAAGGCTTATTCCGCTTGATTTTACCGCGCATTTTCTGGAAGCCCTCAGGAGCTGCTACTATATACTGGAGAACGGCAAAAATCTATGTATATTCCCCGAAGGAATGAGGAGCTTTAATACAAATGTTTGTGAATTCAAAAAGGGTTTTGGCATACTCGCCAGGGAAACGGGCGCCAAGCTCCTACCGGTCTATATAGAAGGAGCCTTTGAGGCATGGCCGCGTACCGCGGTGATGCCTAAAAGACACCCTATAAGGGTAATATTTGGGAAGCCCCTGAACGCCGCAAAACTGCTGAAAAAGGGCCGCGAAATGGGAGCGGGGGATGATTACACCGCTATCTGCGCGGCCGGACAAAAAACCTTAAAAGCAATGAGGCCAGGTATTCATATTTGATTTTTTAACGCTTGTAAATACCTGAACCCATTGTTTTTGGCCCCTAACTTGACAAATCCAAAATTATCATTATACTTAATATCACGCCTTATTTTTCTATAATAACGCGTATTATTACATATCAACTCATATCAAAGCGTATCAAATTTTAAGGAGGATGCCGATTTATGGTTGCTCGAAACAAACCGAGTCTTATGACGATTGAAGAACTTGCCAAGTACCTGCGAATGAAAAGGGTTACTATTTACAAACACGCCCAGGAAAAGAAACTGCCCGGGTTTAAAGTAGGTTCGGGCTGGCGATTCAAAAAGTCAACGATAGATAAATGGATTTCAGCCAAAGAAAAATCAAACAAAAAGTAAAGTGTGCTGTCTGTTTTTTTCGGAGGTTTTTTTAAGGTGAAAAAAAGAATCGTAATAACCGGGGTAGGCGTCCTGGCGCCTAACGGAATCGGCAAAGACGCGTTCTGGAAAGCGGTCAAAGCCGGCATATCAGGTATTAAGCCGGTTACACTGTTTGATACTTCCGCGCTCAGGTCAAAACTTGCCGGTGAGATATCTGGTTTTGACCCGAAAGCGATTTTAGGCCCCAAAGGGCTGCGTAATCTGGACAGGCCGACACTTTTGGTCATGTGCGCCTCTAAACTTGCGCTGGAAGATGCTACGTTGCCTTGTCCGGTCCCCGAAAAAGATACCGATATTTATGGAGTTTCCCTTGGTTCTACGCTGGGCAGCGTGAGGTCAATAAGCGAATTTGATAAAGAGGCGTTGCGTAACGGGCCCAGGTCGGTAAACCCCGCGCACTTCGCGAATACCGTTATAAATTCGCCCGCGAGCCATATTTCAATTAAATTTAATATTCAGGGATTTAACAGCACTATTGCGACAGGATTTTGCTCAAGCCTGGACGCGATTTATTACGCGATTAACATGATGAATTTATACGAATATAAGGTAGTGCTCTCAGGGGGAGTTGAGGAGCTTTGTGAACAGACGTATAAAGGTTTTTATAGAATGGGCCATCTTGCCGGCTCAAGGCCGGGCAAGGAGGAAATTAATTGCCCGTTTGATAAGCGTAGAAACGGTATTATAGTAGGAGAAGGCGCCTGTATAGTGGTGCTTGAAGAGTTTGAATACGCCCAACGAAGGGGCGCCAAGATTTATGCCGAAGTACTCGGATACGGGACATCATTTGATCCCGAAAGCAGGAATATATACAGCCCAAAAGCGGAAGGGGCGAGGGAAGCGATTAAGAGTTGCCTTGAGGACGCAAAGCTTAGAGAAAGCGATATTGATTACATATGCGCGAGCGCGGACTCCACGCTTGATTGCGACGCGATGGAAACAAAAGCCATTAAGTACGTATTTGGCGAAAAAGCGAAAAAAATACCGATAAGCGCGGTCAAATCCATGATAGGAGACAGTTTTTCCGCTTCAGGAGCGATGAATTTAGGCTCAAGCGTGGGAGCGATTCAGGAAGGCTTTATACCCCCTACGATAAATTATGAAAATCCGGATAGGCGCTGCGACCTGGATTACGTGCCGAATGAGGCGCGGGAAGAGAAAGTCGCCAGGATTTTAATAAACACCTTCAGTCCGACAGGGAATAATTCAAGCCCCGCGATAGGCGCGGCGGAAAGGCCATAATGCTTTTAAAAAATAAAGTCGCAATTATTACGGGCGGCTCACGCGGCATAGGCGAAGCCATCGTTCTGGAATTCGCCAGACAGGGGGCTCGGGTTGCCTTTAATTTCGTAAAAAGTGAAGAAAAGGCGCTAAAATTGAAAAAACGGATAGAAGAAAATGGCGGGGAAGCGCTTACTTTCAGGCAGGACGTGAAAGATTATAACGCTATAAAGGTTATGGTAGAGGGCGTAAGGAGCCATTTCGGACGGCTCGACATAATCGTGAATAACGCGGGCATCTTGAGGGACAAGGCCCTTATGCTTATGGAGGAACAGGACTGGGAAGATGTCATATCAACGAACCTTTCGGGCGCTTTTAATCTCATAAGGGCCGCGATTGTAACCTTCATGAAACAGAAGAGCGGCAATATTATAAATATAACCTCTGTCGCCGGAATAAAAGGTATGCCTAGGCAGGTAAATTATTCGGCAAGCAAAGCAGGCATTATAGGCCTTACAAAGGCGCTGGCAAAGGAAGTTGGCCCGTACAACGTAAGGGTAAACGCGATCGCGCCCGGCTATATTGACACTGACATGGTTAAGGATTTAAAGGAAAGGCACAAAACAGATATTTTAAAAAATATACCGTTAAGCAGATTCGGCAGGGCCGAGGAGGTAGGAAAAGTGGCGGTTTTTCTTGCGTCCGAAAAAGCGAAATATATTACGGGACAGGTGATAACCGTTGACGGCGGCCTGGCCATGTAAATGGGCGTGTGGCTTACGGCAACTTCAAGGCCGCTACAAGCCATAGACGCAAATTTATCCTTACGCGCCATAGGCGCTAAAAGGATTTAAAGGGGGGGCTAAATGTCTGAATCAAATACGCGGAATTTAGAGCAGGATATTAGAGGCATTATATCGGAAATTACCGAAATCGAACCGGAAAAAATCACCATTGAGGCGGATTTTGTCGAAAAGCTTGGAATGGATTCCATGATGGCCCTTGAGATTCTGGCAGCTATAGAAAAGAAATACAAAATACGCATACCCGAAGAAAAGCTGATGCGGCTAAAGAATCTGCGGGAGACGATTAATTTGGCAAAAGAGTATTTAGGCGAAAGTTAGGCTAAAATGATGAATATCGCGGAGATAAAAAAAATATTACCCCAGCGCTACCCGTTTCTCATGCTGGACAGGGTAACGGACATAAAAGAGGGGGAATCGATAAAGGCATATAAAAATTTAACAATAAATGAAGCGTATTTTAACGGTCATTTTCCGGACAACCCTGTTTTTCCCGGGGCCCTGACCGCGGAAGCAATGGCGCAGGCCGCGTGCATATTGATTCAAAAAAGCATACCCGACCTTGCCGCAACAAATTTTTACGTTACGAACATGAAAATACGTTTTTTAAAAACAGTTTTGCCCGGCAGCCGCCTTGCCGTGAGTGTGAAGTCCGTAAAAATGGTGAAGCGGGGCGGGATTTTTGAAACCGAAGCAAGCGTGGATAATGAGACGATAGCGAAGGGAGATATGACCTTTGCCTGCAAATAAAAGAGTGGTTATAACTGGAATAGGCGCGGTAACATCGCTCGGAATAGGCAAGAATGATTTCTGGAAAAATCTTATCGCGGGCAAGTCCGGCATATCCGAAATCGAGAGATTTGACGTATCGAAATTTGACACAAAGCGCGCCGGTGAAATCAAGAACTTCGAACCGGGAAAATTTATGCCGAAGGCCTTTTGTAAAAAAATCGGAAGAGGATCCCAACTTTTAATAGCGGCAACAAAGCTGGCGCTGAAAGACGGCGGATTGGATACTGATAAGAAGAAAACGAATAGCATGGGTATTATAATAGGTACAACAATGGGTGAAATACCCTCGCTTGAGCTTATAGACAGGTTCTGGGCGCAGAAGGGCGAGAAGGATGTTTACACTTCGCACGTGTCAAAATACCCCGTGAACAACCTTTCGGATAATGTTGGATATTTTTTCGGTTTTTCCGGAGAAAATTTCGTGATACCGACCGCCTGCGCCGCCGGGAATTATTCGATCGGATACGCTTTCGATTTAATAAGAAGCGGCAGAAAAAATATGATGCTTGCCGGAGGCGCCGATCCGCTTTCAAAAATAGCGTTTACGGGCTTTAACCGGCTTTTTGCCATGGCTCCGGAGAAGTGCCAGCCATTTGACAAAAACCGAAAGGGTATGATAGTCGGCGAGGGAGCCGCTGTTCTAATAATAGAAAGCCTTGAAAGCGCCGGCAAAAGACACGCGAAAATATATGCCGAAATTTTAGGATACGGTTTAAGCTGCGACGCTTTTAACATGACTATACCGAGCGAAAAAGGCCTGACAAAGGTGATGGAAAAAGCGATAATAAATGGCGGGGTAAAAAAAGAGGATGTCGATTACATATCCGCTCACGGCACCGGCACGGGCCCTAACGACAAAACAGAATCGGCGGCTATCAGGAAAGTTTTCGGGGCCCACGCGGAAAAAATTCTTGTAAGTTCGATAAAATCCATGCTCGGGCATACAATGGGCGCGGCAAGCGCCCTTGAGGCGATCGTATGCAGCCTGGCGATAAAGAACAGTATTATACCCCCGACGATAAATTATGAAACGCCCGATCCCGAATGCGATATTGACTGTGTTCCGAATGAGGCGCGCGAAAAAGAAGTAAAAATCGCGCTAAACAATTCTTTCGCCTTTGGCGGCAATAACGCAAGTTTGGCGTTATGTAAATTCAGGGAGTGAGCGCGTGAAAAAGAAATATGATATAGTTGTTATCGGTTCAGGCATCGGGGGCCTTGTTTCAGCGGCGCTTCTCACAAACGCAGGCAAAAAAGTGCTTGTTATAGAAAAGGAACCGAAACCGGGCGGATATCTAAGCGGTTTTAAAAATAAACATTTTGCCTTTGAGACTTCGTTGCACTTATTGAATGCCTGTTCTCGAGGTCATTATGCGTATGAGGTATTTAAACGCTGTGGAATAGCAAGCGCCATCGAATATATAAAACCAAAACATCTGTATCGTTCTGTCTTTCCGAATTTTGATTTAAAAATACCCCAGACTAATGTTAATGGGTATAAAAAACTTTTGATACGCTATTTTCCCGACTGCGGAAAAGGTATAGCGGGACTATTCGATGAAACCGCAAAGATATACAATGCGGTGATACGACAAGAAAGATCAATATTTATCGATCCGCTGTTGTTAAAATATCTAAAAATCGATGCGGAGAGCGTTCTTGACAAGCATATTAAAGATGAAAAACTAAAAGCTATCATATGTCAATTATGGATGTATTATGGGTTGCCTCTCTCGCAACTACGGGCCGTGGATTTTTGGTATCCGTGGTATGATTATGTAAAGCATGGCGGTTTTTATGTTGAAAAAGGGAGTTTTGCCATAGCAAAAGCCCTGGTAGATCAGATACGTGTTAACGGCGGAGAATTCCTTTTCAATAAAAACGTTGGCCGAATAATTGTGGAAGACAATTTATGCAAGAAAGTAAAATTCGGAAAAGACGAGATTTCATGCGATACGGTAGTGTCAAACATTGATATAACTAAAACCGTTCATGAGCTGATTGGAAGTGATTTGTTTGAAAGTACTAGCATCAGAAAATTGGGAAATATAGAGCCATCTATTTCCGCTTTTGACATTTTTTTAGGTGTGGACATGGACTTAAGCAAAATCTATCCTGAGGAATATGAAATATTCATCAACGACGGCTATAACTTGAATGAGCAATATAAGAATTTGCTCCATAACAAAGCAGAAAAAGCACCCTTTGCTGTAGCCATTTACTCAAACATTGATAAAACAGCTGCCAGTGAAGGGAAGTCTGTAATTACGATAACTATGCTGTCGGGCTACGATTACTGGACTTCGCGGTCGAGAGAAGAATATCAGGATAAAAAGCAAAAAGTCGCGGATATTCTACTGGAAAGAGCAAGCCGCATAATGCCGGAAATTAAGCGATACGTTCAGAAGAAAATAATTTCAACGCCGGTTACCTTTGAAAGATACACGAATAATTCAAAAGGCGCTATTTACGGTTATGCGCAAACAAAAGGCGGCAAAATAGAAGTCCGTCCAAATGAAATAAAAAAAATGAAAAATCTTTACTTTGCGAGCGCATGGGCAAGGCAGGGTAGTGGGATAGTAAAAGTATTGCGTTCAGCGGATGAGGTAGTAAAAAAAATATTAAAATCGAAATGAAAAAAGCCAACAAAATAGTCATAACAGGCATTGGCCCTTTAACCTCCGGTGGGAGCGGTAATGATGAAGTTTGGGAAGCAGTGCTTAATCGAAAAACAGGGCTCGTCCAAAAAGAATACACAGTAGACGGAGATACTTTGGGGAGATTTTATGTCCATAAAATAAAAAATTTTAATATCGAAAAATACGGAATAAATAAAATAGCTTTAAATGAAGTAAAAGCATGGAAAATGGGCGATGAGATCGAGGATTTTTATTATTTTCTTGCCGTCATAAAAATGGCATTGAATGACGCAAAGCTGGAAATCAGAGACAGCAATAAGTATCTAACGGGTTTGGTAATAGCGCATGAAAACATGGGCATGGACCACTTCTACTGGAAGATGATTCACGAATTAAGTTTTACTGACAAAAGTGTGTCGGATAAACCAAATACAAAAAAAGAATTTTTGGAAAGATTTTATAACAAGTTTCACAGGACAGGCTATGAGCTCCAAACTTTCATGCCTCTGCACCATATCGCGAAAATATTTGATGTTCATGGATTTTCACTTTTTCTCAACAACGCCTGTGCATCCGGGCTATATGCTCTTGAGGTGGCAAAAGATGCAATAATAAGCGAAAAATGCAAACAGATGATAATTGCTGCAGTGGATTGCCCAAGCATTTTTAAACAAATGTGGTTCCGGGATGTCAACTGCCTTGCTAAAGACGGTCAGATAAAACCTTTTGCGCCTGACAGAGACGGATTTACAATAGGCGATGGCGGGACAGCGTTTGTTATGGAAACTTATGAAAATGCTAAAAAGAGAAAAGCCCGGATATATGCTGAATACCTTGGGGGTAGCTTCGTATCGGAAGGTTGGAAGGTGACATATCCGGATATTTCCAACGATTTATATAAAAACATGATTATCGAAGCTATTAAATTGTCAAAGCTTAAGCCGAGTGACATAGATCTGATAGTTCCACACGGCGTAGCCACAAACGTAACCGACAAATATGAAGCGAAGGCGATTCGTGAAGTATTCGACAAGAAACAGCCACTTGTAACCGCGCTGAAACCTTACATAGGACACACCTTGGGAAGTACAGCTTTGTTAGAAACAGCCATTATGCTCCTGAGCTTAAAAAACGGGAAGATTCCCCCAACCTTGAATTGCGAAAACACTGATAACAAGCTAGGTATCGAAGTTTTAAGAGACATAAAGAGCGCTGATAATATTAAAATAACCATTAAGACTGCATGCGGTTTTGCGGGCTTTAATGGAGCGTGTCTTTTTAAAGAAGTATAATCGTAAAGTATATGAATATGAAAGTAGCAATCTTAGATGGCTCCAAAAAAAATGGTACTACGTTAAAAATTGCCCGCGAAACCATCGAAAACGAGCTAAGAAATAAAGGTGTAAAAATTTCATCTTTTACACTTCGCGATGTAAAAATAGCACCGTGTAAGGGTTGGTTCGGTTGTTGGTTAAGGACACCGGGAATATGCGTAATTAATGATATTGGACGTGAAATTACAAAGGCAATTGCGCAAAGTGGTCTTTGGGTATTTCTTACACCAATAATTTTTGGCGGGTATTCCTCGGAACTGAAAAAAGCATTAGACAGAATGATCCCTTTTATTTTGCCATATTTTATGAAAATTAACGGAGAAATTCATCACAAGCCACGCTACAAAAATTCCCCAAAACTTATTGCTATTGGTTCACTTGCGCAGCAAGATGATGAAAGTGAGACGATATTTAAAAAGCTTGTTAGCAGAAACGCAATAAATTTTCATATTTCTAGCTACAAATGTGAAATATTACCGCGTGACTTATCGGAAAATTGTGTTAAAGAAAGGGTTAAAGCGATTTTGTCGGTATCACTATAACGGATAGGAAACATTAAGTGGACGAACAAAAAAAAGCACTTATTTT